>ODAJ012158806.1_pt1 | contig 19352 bp, 5 predicted proteins | sample 1539241 | NCBI WGS metagenome assembly ODAJ01 (sample SAMN02144231, study PRJEB22623) | gut metagenome | biome: sheep rumen | host: Ovis aries | place: New Zealand | reverse complement strand
GCTCAAAGACAAAAGACCGCAGGCTATGCCTGCTAAAAGAACAAAGACGATTTTGTATAAGCAAATACGATATATATTACTGATTAGTCTGATTCTGTGGTTACCGCTGGTGACCACGGGCGGTTTTGCGCAGACCAGAGGTAAGAGTCTGAAGGAGTTGATCGCGGAGGAGAAAGCCCAAAAGGAAGCCGAGAAAGCGGCCCGCGAAGCGGAGAAAGCGAAAGAGAAAGAAGAAGAGGCCAAACGAGAAGCGGCACGAAAGGCACGCCAAGAGAGAACGAAGGCTGCACTCCAGGATAACGGAGAAGAGGGGACTACGAAGACACTCGAAGAGGCAGCGGATTTTGTGACGGAGACCGACAGCAGTTACTGGGCTCCGACAAGGGTGAAACAACTCGGTGCACAGAACTTCGGGGAGTTGACCAAACCGGTCAGTTCATTGGACCTTCAGGACCCCAATAATATCACCACCACCGTTGAATACAGGCCGGAGACAGGTACGTACGTCATCCGCACCAAACTGGGCGACACGGACATCACAACCCCTTACATGCTCACCCAGGAGGAGTATAACCACTATGCCGAGCGGCAGATCATGCACCATTACTGGCAGCAGAAAATAGGCGAGGTGGAGCATAACAACGAGTCCAAGTTCGACATAACCGACATGAAATTCAACATCGGTCCGGCGGACAAAGTGTTCGGTCCGGGCGGTGTACAACTCAAGATGCAGGGGTCTGCGGAGCTGCTCTTCGGATTCAAGCACCAGTATATCGCGAACCCTTCTCTTACGCTGCGCGCACGCAACAACAACATCTTCGATTTTGACGAGAAGATTCAGGCGAGCATCCAAGGCAAGGTAGGACAAAAACTGAATTTCAATATGTCCTACAACACCGAGGCCTCATTCGCCTTCGACCAGCAGAACCTCAAACTGAACTACAAGGGCGAAGAGGACGATATTATCCAGTCCCTCGAGGCGGGAAACGTGACGATGGATCTGCCTTCGTCCCTCATCCGTGGCAGTCAGGCTCTCTTCGGTATCAAGGCGAACCTGAAATTCGGCAAGTTGAAGATACAGGCACTCATCTCCCAGCAGAACAGCCAGGCGCAGACGGTGAGCAGCAAGGGCGGCGCGCAGATGACGAAGTTCGACATCTCCGGCGACAGTTACGACGAGAACCGTCACTTCTTCCTCTCCCATTTCTTCCGTGACCATTATGAAGAGGCCATGGCGAGCGTACCGTACGTGGCGAGCGGTGCGAAGATTAACAAGATCGAAGTATGGATTACCAACAAACGCGGTAATTACGACCAGGCGCGTAACATAGTAGCCTTCACCGACTTGGGCGAAAGCAGCCTTCACACGCAGCAAAACTGGGGCGGAACACCCAGAACAGTGCCGGACAACAATGCCAACAACTTATATTCGTTCATCAAGACCACTCCCTTCCGCGACCTCCAACAGACTTCTACCGTGCTGGAAGGTCAGAACGGCATGGAGGGCGGCAGTGACTTCGAGAAGATCGAGAGTGCGCGTCTGCTGACGAGCAGCGAGTACACCCTCAACAGCGCCTTGGGATATATATCTCTCAAATCGGCGCTGAACCAGGACGAGGTGCTCGCCGTAGCGTACGAGTACACCTATAACGGCCAGGTCTATCAGGTCGGTGAGTTCTCTACGGACCAGGTGAGCGACAGTTCCGCCGTAAGTCAGAACAAGGCGGTTGCCTTGGCGCTGAAGATGCTGAAAAGCAGTGCCAATGCACCGAATAAAAAGAATAAAGGTACGTGGGACCTGATGATGAAAAACATCTATTCTTTAGGTGCCACGAGTATTCAGTCCGACAAGTTCGAGTTGTACGTCATGTACCGCAACGACTCGGTGGGTACGGATGTGCAGTACCTCAATGAGGGACCCATCAACGGTAAGCAGTTACTGCGCGTCATGGACCTGGACCGATTGGACCAGAAACATAACGCGAGTCCCGATGGACGGTTCGATTTCTTGGAGGGTATTACGGTTTACTCGAGCGGCGGCAAGATCATCTTCCCCGTTCTCGAGCCTTTCGGCAGCCACCTGGCGTATATGCTGGGCAACGACAGCCGGCTGGTAAACAAATACTGTTTCCAGGAGTTGTACGACTCCACACTGGTCATTGCGCAGGAGCTGAGCGAGAAGAACAAATTCCACCTCACCGGTAAATACAAGGGTACCAACGGCAGCGAGATCCGCTTAGGCGCCATGAACGTGCCGCGAGGTTCGGTTACGGTGACTGCCGGAGGTGCGACCCTCATCGAGAACGTCGATTATACCGTGGACTACACCATGGGAACAGTGACCATCCTCAACACCTCCATTCTGGAGTCCGGCACGAACGTGGATGTCAAACTGGAGAACCAGAGCACGTTCTCCATGCAGCGCAAGAGCCTCTTCGGAGCTCACCTGGAGTACGAGTTCAACAAGGACTTGGTTATCGGCGGAACAATCATGCACCTCCGCGAGCGGCCGTTGACGACCAAGGTGAACACCGGAATGGAGCCCCTCGCGAACACAATCTGGGGTATCAATGGTAGCTGGAAGACGGAGATGCAGTGGCTGACCAACGCCATCGACAAGATTCCATGGATCACCGCCACAGCTCCTTCTACCTTCCAGATCAATGCGGAGTTCGCCCACCTCATTCCGGGACACACCCAGGATGTAGGCAAAGTCGGTACGGCGTATATCGATGATTTCGAGAACACGACAACCAACATTGATGTCCACTACCCCAGTTACTGGTTCCTGGCATCCACTCCGAGCGTTTTCGCCGAATCGAAGGACATTAACCAGACGAGTTATAACAAGAACCGCGCGCACCTGTCATGGTTCTCGGTGGACCCGATTTTCGGTTATCCGCAGACGAACACGCCGGCGCATATCCGCAATGACCTGGCGGCACTGAGCGACCACCGTACGCGTATCGTCTATCAGGACGAGGTGTACCCCAACCGTCAGGAGGCAAGCAACGTGGATACCAAACTGCCGATCCTCAACCTCGCGTACTACCCGACCGATCGCGGCCAGTATAACATCTCCGCAAGCGAGGTGGGCACCGACGGTCACCTGACGAACCCCAAGAAACGGTGGGCAGGTATCATGCGGCGGTTGGACAACACGGATTTTGAGCGTGCGAACATAGAGTATATCCAGTTCTGGTTGATGGACCCCGCACTGACCAACCCGGAGGGTTACGACGGCGAGTTGTACATCAACCTCGGTGACATCAGCGAGGATATTTTGCGAGACGGCAAGAAGGCTTTTGAGCACGGTCTGCCTGTATCGGCTGCGGACCAGGGACGCATTGATTCGACTATCTGGGGTTACGTGCCGAGGACGACAAGCACGGTGGTAGCGTTCAGCAACGAACCGGGTTCGAGAGCTGCGCAGGACGTCGGTCTGAACGGTCTGAGCACCTCGCAGGAACAGAACTGGCCGGCTTACCGGCAGTACCTCGCGGACCTTCAGACACGCGTCTCGCCGGAGGTTTGGAACAGTTGGGCGAACGACCGTTTCTCGCCTCGTAACGACCCCGCGGGCGATAACTTCCACTACTACAGAGGTTCGGACTACGATAGAGAAGAAGTGCCTGTACTGGAGCGATACAAACACTACAACGGTACGGAGGGTAACTCCCCTGCCACCGAGCAACAGACCGAGTCGTACGGTACGGCCTCTACTCTGACGCCGGATATCGAGGACATAAACCAGGACAACACCCTCAACGAGTACGAGAAATACTACCAGTACAAAGTGATCCTCCGTCCGGATATGATGGACGTCGGCAAACAGCATATTACCGAGAAAAAGGTTCGCAAAGTACAGTTGCGTAACGGTCAGACAGCCGATGTCACCTGGTACCAGTTCAAGATTCCTCTCAAGGGAGACAGTGCGACTGTGCAGAAGATAGGTTCTATCCGTAACTGGAAATCTATCCGTTTCATGCGTATGTACCTCACGAACTGCGAGAAAGAGACCCACCTCCGTTTCGCTACGTTGGATCTCGTTCGCGGCGACTGGAGGCAGTACACGCGTGATCTCGCGCCTATCGGTACGGCGGTCAATACCGGTGCGTCCATTGACGTACAAACCGTTAACATAGAAGAGAACAGTACCCGTACGCCGGTTAACTATGTGCTTCCTCCGGGTGTGAGCCGACAGACCGACCCTGGTCAGGCGCAGCTCATCGCCCAGAACGAGCAGGCAATGGTACTGAGGGTAATGAACCTCAGTCCGCGCGACGCCCGGGCCATGTACAAGAACACGGGCTACGACATGCGCCAGTACAAGAACCTGCAGATGTTCGTGCACGCCGAGCAGATGACCGCAATCGACCCCGAACTCAAGGACGGTGACCTGAGCTGTTTCATCCGCTTGGGTTCAGACCTCAAGAACAACTACTACGAATACGAGATTCCGCTGCATCTGACGACGCCGGGGCAGTATAACAACAACTCGGCAATAGACCGCGAGGCTGTATGGCCCAAAGAGAACATGTTCGACTTCCCGCTCCGCGCCCTGACGAACGCCAAGACGGCCCGTAACAAAGCCAAACGTGCAGGGAACGAAGGAGTGAGCAACACTATCCCGTACGTCATCTATGATGACGATAACGGCAAGCCGCAGAACAAGATCACGGTGCTCGGTAACCCGACCCTGGAGGACGTAAGCACCATCATGATCGGTGTGCGCAACAACGGTCAGCACGATGCTTCCGGTGAGATATGGGTGAACGAGTTGAGGCTCAATCAGTTCAACGAACAGGGCGGTGTGGCAGCCATGGCGAACGCCGCATTGGCGGTGAGCGACATTGCCCAACTGAACGTATCCGGACGGTTGGAGACGGCAGGCTACGGATCCATCGAGAGCAATGTACTGGACCGCAACATGGACAATTTCTATCAGGTAGCAGTCAGTGCGGCACTTGAGGGAGGAAGGCTCTTCCCCGAGAAAGCAAAAATCCAGATGCCGCTCTACGTATCGTACAGCAACGAGACCACCAGTCCGGACTACGACCCGTTGGACACCGACGTGAAGCTGAGAGAGACACTCGACAGTTATAACACCAAGGCGGAGAAGGACTCCATCAAAAGGATGACCAACACGGTACACGAGTCCACCTCGTTCTCCGTCAGCAACCTGAAGGTCAATATCCACTCCAAGAAGAAAGACATGTTCTACGACCCCGCAAACTTCTCCATCTCCGCGTCGTATAACAAACAGAACGAGCACTCGCCCGAAATGGAGAAGAACATAACGACCGACCACAGAGGTTCGTTCCAGTACGCCTACAGCTTCAACCCGAAGCCCTGGGAGCCGTTCAGCAAGGTGGAGAAAGTACAGAAAGTGAAGTTCCTCAAAGAGATGAACTTCTACTACCTGCCGCAATCCTGGGCGTTCAGCACGAACATGCACCGCACCTTCTCCCACATGAAGATGAGGGACTTGGCCGGCGCCTCGTCCGACGCGCTGGACCTGACCTTCAGCAAGGACTTCACATGGGATCGTAATGTGGACATCAAGTACGACCTGACGAAGAACATGAAGTTCTCGTTCCAGTCCGCCATGAACGCCATCATTGACGAGGGTAAGTACACGCCGGAGATACTCAAGAGCGGTTATTTCGACGAGCAGTTCAACCACGACAAGTATGAGGCATGGCGGGATACTATCCAGCGGTCGCTGGCTAAGTTCGGTTCGCCGTACACCTACCAGCAGGTCTTCACCGCGTCGTGGAACGTACCGCTGAACCGCATCCCGGGCTTGGAGGCCCTGACCGCCAACGGTTCGTATAACGCCAACTATAACTGGACCCGCACGGCTTCCACCACCAACGGTGTGGACCGCGGTAATGTGGTCAGCAGTACGCAAACCTGGCAGGTGGACGGAGGTATTAACTTCGAGACGTGGTACGGGCAATCCAAGTATTGGAAGAACACCACCCAACGGTACTCCGGCAGGGGATCGAGACGGAACTTCAAACCCAAGACTTATACCCAGACCGTGAACCTGACCAAAGGCGAAGAGATTGAGATCACCCACCGGCTCAACAGCGAACTCATCCGCGTCAATGTGACCGACAGTACGGGTAAGGCTATCGCGGTGAACTTCCGTCCGGAGGGTAACACCAAGATGAAGATCACGCCGAAAGCCAGTTGCGCGAAAGCGACCATTACAGTGACGACCAAGGACCCGAACGAGCGCACGCCGGCACAGGTGGCGGCAGACATGTTCACGTACGTCGGTACCATGTTCCGCAAACTGCAGGTGACCTACCGCGAGACGAACTCACTCACCGTACCGGGCTTCATGCCGGAGGCGGGCTTCATGGGACAGAAGATCGGTAGCGGTCCCAGTGCACCGGGCTTTGATTTCGCGTTCGGCTTCATTCCAAAAGACTTCATGGAGCGCGCCCGACGCAACAACTGGCTCTCCGGAGACACCTCGATCGTGCAACCTGCGACACGCTCGCACACCTCGGATTTCGATATCAAACTGACGCTGGAGCCCCTGCCCGGACTGAAGATTCAGATGAACGGCAAACGATATATGGCGAACTCCTCGTCCATCATCTACTCGTATGGAAACCTGCAGGAGAACATGACCGGCTCGTTCAATATCACGCAGGTGGCTATCGGTACCCTCTTCAGCCGGATTGGTACGCAGGAGGAGAATTTCCGGAACAGTGCTTTTGACCAGTTCTTAGCGAACCGGGAAGTGATGGTGAATCGTGTACAAGACCAGTACACCGGGACGACTCTGCCGAGCACCGGATTCATGAGCAATATACCCATCGGCACGAAGTACGATCCAACCAAACACGGACGCGTGAGCCGTAACTCGGCAGACGTGTTGGTACCGGCGTTCCTCGCTGCCTATACGGGCCGCGACGTGAACCGCGTGAGCATGAATCCGTTCCTTGGCATCCTCAAGATTCTGCCTAACTGGTCCGTGACGTACGACGGATTAGGCAAACTGCCGTGGATGAAAGATCATTTCAAATCCGTGACACTGACCCACGCCTATACCTGTAAGTACGCGATTGGTTCGTACAGTTCCTACTCCACATGGGTTGGCAACGGTACCGACAAGCAGATCGGTTTCGTGCGTGACGTGACGACCGACGCGCCGCGTCCTTCGTCGGCGTACGACATCTCCAACGTGACGATGACCGAAGCTTTCTCGCCGCTCATCGGCGTGAACCTGACGATGAAGAACTCGCTCAATATCAAGGCGGAGTACCGCAAGCAGCGTAACCTGGCGCTCAACGTGACCTCCGTACAGTTGACGGAGGGACACACCTCCGAGTTCGTCATCGGCGGCGGTTATACCATCAAGAACCTCAGTTTCATCGCCAAGAAGAAAGACGGAGGCCAGAAGAAAGTAAGCAACGACCTGAAGATCCAAGTCGATCTGTCCTATAAGGATGTGAAGATGCTGCTCCGCAAGGTGGAGGAAGGTATTACCCAGGCTTCGAGCGGTAACAAGGTGCTGGCAATCAAGATTTCTGCGGACTACGTGCTGAGCCAGAAGATCAACCTCCAGCTCTTCTATGACCACCAGGGCACCACGCCGCTTATCAGCAGTTCCTATCCCGTCAAGTCGGATAACATAGGACTGAATATCAAGTTAATGCTAACAAGATAGTTGACAGTTGATAGTTGATAATTGATAATTTTTAATTCTTAATTGTATAAAGTAGGAATCATAGGACCGGAGAGTACGGGTAAGAGCACGTTGGCGCGGTACCTGGCGAAACGCTACCAGGGGCTTTATGTGCCGGAATACGCGCGGGAATTCGTGGAGCAGAAAGGTACAACGGAGGTCACGTGGGACGAGCTCTGCGGGATTGCCCGCCATCAGATTGAGCAAATCAGGTCCTATAGCGAAGCGGTCTTTGAGCACGGAGGACTGCCTGTGGCCGTCCGAATCGAGCAAGGTCTTTCGTCTTTGAGCGAAGCGGTCGTCTTCTTTGACACCGAACTGATTGTGACGAAGGTGTGGTTCGATTACGCGTTCGGGCGGGTGCCCGAGTGGTTGGAGGAGGCGGTCAAAGAGAACCCCATGGATGTCTATCTGCTGACCTACCCCGACACGCCGTGGATACCCGACCAAGCGCGGAGCAACGGCTCGGACGAGATACGGATGGAACTCTTCAACCGGTACGAGCGGGAGATACAGGCGACAGACGTACCCTATTACATCATTAAACATGATTTGAAGATTTGAAGATTTGAAGATTTACTAATTAACCCTAATATTAACACACAAATTCTTACAACCATGAATGAGTTTAGTGCACAAGACTTAGAGCAACTACAGGCTCGAGGCATTTCCGTGGAGAAAGCGGAGGAGCAGTTGGCATGTTTCCGTACCGGTTTTCCCGAGTTAGACATTGTTGCGCCGGCTTCAACGAAGAAGGGTATCCTTGCCCCGAAGCGTGCGGAGCAGGAGGCGTATATCGAGGCATGGCAGCAGTACCTCAAAGAGGGGCATAAGATCCTCAAGTTCGTGCCCGCTTCGGGTGCCGCGAGCCGCATGTTCAAGAATCTGTTCCAGTATCTGGAGGACGGTATCGAGACGCCGTTCATTCAGGAGTTTCTGGCGCATAAGGACCAGTTTGCTTTCGGTCCGCAGTTAGCCGGTAAGGAAGGCCGGGAGGCTGTCCGTTACCTGCTCGAAGACATGCACTACGGCGAACTGCCGAAGGGACTACTCCTATTCCATAAATATCGCGATGGCGCGCGTACGCCTGCGTTAGAGCACCTGGTAGAAGGCGCGTTATACTGCGCGGAGCCTGCAGAGGACGGCAAGAAACCGACTGTCTATCTGCATTTCACGGTGAGCCATGACCACCTGCCGCTCTTCCGTCAGCACATTGCTGACAACCTCAAGAAGTTCGAGGACAAGTACGGCGTGAAGTACGACGTCACGTTCAGCGAACAGCTGCCGTCCACCGACACCATCGCCGCTAATCCGGACGGTACTCCGTTCCGCACGAAGGACGGCAAGCTGCTCTTCCGTCCGGGCGGTCACGGCGCGCTGATTGAGAACCTGAACCAACAGGACGCCGACATCGTCTTTATCAAGAATATCGACAACGTAGTGCCCGACAAACTGAAGAAAGACACTATCCGTTACAAACAGATCCTCGCAGGTGTGCTGGTAACGGAGCAAAAACGTGTCTTCGAGGCACTCAAGAACCCTGATCTGAGCGACGAGGAGCGCGCTAAGCTGAACCGGCCTATCCGCGTCTGCGGCGTAGTGAAGAACACGGGCGAGCCCGGCGGCGGTCCGTTCCTGGTACGCGAGGCGGACGGTTCGATCAGTTGCCAGATACTCGAGTCCAGCCAAATCAGCAATCCCGAGCTGATGAAACAATCGACCCACTTCAATCCGGTAGATCTCGTGTGTGCCATCCGCGACTACGAGGGCAAGCCGTTCGACCTGCCTAAGTACGTAGATCCCAACACGGGCTTTATCTCCTCCAAGTCGAAGGACGGCAAGGAGCTCTTGGCGCTCGAGTTACCGGGTTTGTGGAACGGTGCCATGAGCCGCTGGAACACCATCTTCGTGGAAGTGCCGGTGAGCACGTTCAACCCCGTGAAGACGGTGAACGACCTGCTCCGCGAGCAACACCAGGCATAAGGTGCCTCCCCACAGATTAAAATCTGCGGGGACCCCAATACAAAAGAAAGGCTGCCGGTTGGCAGCCATTCTTTTTCATCTTTCATCTTTCATTTTTCACTTTACTCTCGCTCCCGTAGCGTTGTAGATTGCGCCGTTGGGGCGGATGATATAGAGTTGTCCTTCGTGCAGCACTTTCTCTGCCTTGTCGGTCGGAGCGGCGAGGTTCTCGATTGCCTGATAAGCAGCGTTCGGATCCTCGTCCCACATACCCACGTGTTGTTGCTGTACGGTGCCCGTCTCGTCAAACAGATACTCGGCATTGAAGGAGTTGCAGAAGATGTCCTGGAACCGACCGGCATAAACGGTACCGTCTTCTGTACGGAGGGTATATTTGCCGGAGTAGCGGCCGAAACGGTACCCCTCGTTGAAGTGCTCCTGGTCGTATCCCTCAAAGCCAAGTGTCAGTTCTACCGAAACAGCCGTCTGGCGCTGGATATTCGCTCCATCGTTGGCCACTGCCATAAAGGTTAGATCCTTGCCCATATAGACATTATTCAACGCGGTAGAGTATGTACCGGAGATACCGTATTCCTTATCGGAATAAACGATAAGAGAAGCGCCCGGGTACGCAGATTCATTGTTGCCGCAGAAGAGATTGATGAACCAGATATATTTGCCTTCGCGGTAGTCAGGATCGTCGGATTCTACGGGGTAGTAAGCCGCCTGCATTTCCCACGGGTTAGCCTCATTCGCGTTGGACGGTATATCGGGGATCTGAACGGTGAAGGAACCGCCGGTTACCTCTGCGGAAGCGGGGAAGTACTTATCGTTCGTTCCCTTGGTGAACGCCTGCAGCGTCCAGCTCCAGTTACCATCCGCGGGCATGTAAGTCGTCTTGGTGGTAGCGCCGGTGACGGTGAGCGAAGAGTAGAACTCTCCGTCGAGGTAAAGGACGATCACATAAGCGTCCGCCTGAGTGGTTGCGTCCCATGCGAAGGTAGCCACATCGCCGTTCGCCACGTTTACCGAGAGGTTCGTCGGCTCGTAGTTGTTGGTGCCTACGGTGAAGTCTGTCACCACCTCGTGGCCCACCGGGTTTTTCTTCTTGTCAAGGATCTGAACGATGGCAGTATAGGTCTTGCCTTCTTCTACGTCCACTTCGAGCGGAGAGGTAGCTACGTCCTTGCTCTCGTAGTTGTCGTAAGCCACGGTTTCTCCGGCGCGCACGCTGACATAGAGGCGTTCTCCGGTAGCCAGTTCGGGCTCGCTCCAAGTGAGGGTAGCTTTGGTCTTGTCAGCAGCTACGGCAGCCTGCAGGCTGGTGATCTCTTTCGATACCAGCGTGAAGGGAATCGTAGCCAGCAGTTCGCCGAGGGACTCTGAACCCTGGGTGTAGGCATATACCTGTACCAGATAAGAACCCGGTTTCAGCCCCAGAACAGGAGAAGCGGATGTTCCGATATTGGTCACTGCGTTCGCCCACGCGGTGCCTTTGTCGGCACCCTCAGCGGCTAAGATCCACTTGGTGGAGCAGTAGTACTTGTTCTCATAATCGTCGTATTGGGAGAACAGCACGCTGTCTGCGTTAGCAAAGCGGTCGCACTCACCGGTGGTCGCTACGATACCGGCGATGCGCTCCCCGGTGGTAGCGTCAAAGAGCCCGATACCGAACGCCTCGGCGGTGTACGAATACCAGGTGAACTGCGCCTCACAGTAGGACTGGGCATAGATAGCCGCGTCCGGGAGATCCTCGTCAGAGGGGTCGATCTCTGCGGAGTGACCGATACCGGCGAGAATAAAGTTATCCATTGCCACACCGCCGTAGTTATTGGAACCTCCGGCAAAGCGGAAGGCAATGTACTCTATGTCGGCAGGCAGGTTATTCAAGGGGAATACCACGTGTTGGTCAGTAGCAGTCTGCGCCAGTGTATCCAAGGGGACGAAAGTAGAAGCGTCTGCCGGGTTGGTCATATAGCCGATTATCAACGAGCCGTACGCCTCGCCGGTATAGGTGGTACGGTAGTCAAACGCCAACTCGCAGGTGTCGAGTCGTTGCGTGTTGAAGAGCGGAAGCGCAAATACCTGAGCGGTAGTGGCGCCACCTCCGCGCGCGGTGAGGTACTGCTGTCCGGTAGGTTTCTGATTACCGTTGCCGTCGTCTTTTTTCTCTGCTACGATGGTTACGGCAGGAGCCGCGGAGGAAACAGTCCAGCACTCAGGTGCTACGTCGCCTGCCGTCGAACTACCGGCTGCGTCGCGGGTGAAGGTCTCAATCCAGGGCACGTTCAGACGGGCGCAAGCCGTCTTGAAGGTAGTTCTTACGGTCTCGCTTACTTCCGTTGCGGAGCAATAGGAGCGCACGAAGAAATAGTATTTCTGCTCCTCATAGAGACCGGAAACGGTTACGGATTTCTGGCTCGTCAGTGTAGTAGCAGCCGTCCAGTCAGGCAGGTTGCCTTCGAATACAACGCAGTACTGGTACTGCGAAGCTTGACCTTCCCACGAAACAGTAGCCGTCGATTCCGTAACCTTTTCTACGGTAACAGAGGTAGGCGCAGCGCAGGTTTGGCTGACGGGCTCCGTAGTACCGCCTGCCAGCACAAAGGTAACTTTCGGTTGTTTCTGCTCACGGGAGGAAGCACTATTGGCGTACTTAATCAGGTAATCCGCCGTATTCGCCGAATAGAAAGGAAGTGCAGCTCCGGAGACGGCGGTTCTGGAGACTTCCACCTGAATGAGCAGGTTGCCGCCCTCGTAGGTGTAGTACGGGGAGTCGAAATTAATGGTCAGTTCGCCATCCGCTACAGCGAGTTTACCTTCGTACACTGCGGTGAGCGTGCTTCCTTCCGAGGCAGCGGCATAGGCACCTTTTTCATTTTTGAAGAAGGAGTCATCCGTCTTTGCGAGAGATACTTTGAACTCAGCCTTACCCCATGCTTGGGTTTGTGTGGCAGAGTAGAAAGTCAGCGCTTTGATTTGGCTGCCTACCGTGATACCGGTGAGTTGGTTGGCGAGATAGATGGCTTGCACCTTATGCCCATACTCAGTGACGTTGTCACCATAAACAGGGAAATGCGCCTGTGTGGCACTTCCGCCGGAGTTAACGGTTACTGCCTGGTCGGCATAACCGTACGTGCAGAATAATACTGCTGCGAAGAATAAAAAAATCTTTTTCATGTCAATTTTCATTTTTCATTTTTCATTTTTCATCTTTCATTTTATATGATTATAGTTTTTGTCCTTGGGCATTGTACTTCACACCGTTGAGAATGATTACTATCTGTCCGTTCTCGACAGTCTTGATTACCTGTTCGGTGGCGGAGGTGTTGTCCATACCTGTCGCGACCGGCTCTTCGGTTATCTCCGTTACCTTGACATCATCGATGTACAGGGAAGCATTCGTACTTGTTCCTACTCCGTCAGCGAGGAAGGTTATCTTCACCGTCTTGCCCTCGAGCGCCGAGAGATCGAGTTTCTGTTCCGTCAGGTTATCCGCATGGGCGTGGATGAACTCAGCCTCCACTTTGTTCTCCCCGTTCTCTACATCGGCAGCGATTACCTTACCCTCTACGTAGCCGGCGTTGGCGCCATATCCATTGCGGAGGAAGAAGGACAGTTCGGCTTTCTTGCTCAGTACGATTTCCGGCGAAGAGATGGATGTCGATGCGTCTGTGTTGGCATTGAACCGCAGGGCGGAGAAGCCGCTGTGCGAGTAGTTGTTGTCGCGGCTCCATTTGCCGGCGGCTACGCTCTCGCTCCAGTCCTCACTCTCCCAGCAGTTCGGCAGACCGGCTTGCTCGAAGTCCTCCTCAAACGGCAGGGCTTTTGGTGCGCACAGGGTGGTGAAACTAACCGATACCGAATCGCCAAAGATGTCATTTCCGTAATCCGAGCGCACATAGAGCGTATAAGTGGTACCCGGCTGCAAACCGTTAAGCGTGAAGTTCTCAACGTTACATAAAGTATTGCTGGTCTGATTCCACTCCAATGCATTGGGATCGTCCCCCACGGCATACTGATAGCAGCAGGCAGAGTAACCGTCGAACTGCCATGTGAAGTGCGCGGATGTGGTGGTGATCTCCGAAACCTCCAAATCGTACGGAGCAACCGTTCCGGTTGTGAGCGAGCCTTCCGTCACGCCGCTGTGTTGGTCTTCGCCATAAACGGTGAAAACATATACTCTATAGGTGGTAGCGGGTTTGAGGTTGGTCAGGTCGACGGTAGTGCCGGTTACCTCGGTTGATTTCTCATAATCATCGGCATAGAAATCCAGACCTTTCTTCAGCATATATTTATATTTGCCTTCCGGTGCGTCGGCAACGGCATCCCACGAGAGGGTAGCAGTCACATCCTTGATATTCGAAGCCGTGATATTCGTCGGCGAGGAGTAATGGAGAGTGAGAGTCTCAGCAGCCGTCCATTCCTCGGAGCAAGCAGCTTTCACCTCGATGGTATAAGCCACGTTGGTCTTCAGATCGTTCAGCGTAATGGTCTGAACGGTCAGGTTCGTGCCGGCTTCCGTGTAGTCAGCGTCGCCTGCGCCTTTGTAGCGCACATCCCACTTGCCTGCGGCGGTAGCGGTCCAGTTAACAACTACGCTGTTGTAGGTCTTATCGCCGAAGGTCACGGTCTGAATGCTTGCGCAGGCTACCGGGATGAAGGTTGCAGAAGCTGTCCACTCGCTCACGCGGTGCTCCGAAGCGACCGCCTGAACCTGTACCTCATACTCGGTGTCGTTGGTCAGACCGCCCAGCACGTACGGACTGGTCACACCGTTCACGGTGGTCCATTCCTCTGCTGCGGTAGCCTTGTGGCGCAGGTTATACGTAGCGTCCTCCTCGATGTTCGTCCAGCTGATAGAAGCCTGCTTATCGGATGCCTCAACTGCCAGATTCGTTGGAGCTGCCACCGGAGCATAGTTAACCGTTACATCGTCGATATAGAGGTATTTGTAGGAACCATAATAGTTACCACGAATGATAATCGAAACGGTTTTGCCGGCGTAAGCGGACAAGTCAACGGTTGTTTGGGTCCATTCAGAAGATTTTGCAAAATCGCCCAAGTTGGTCTCACTCTCACCGTCATTGACATATACGGAGCAGGAAACAGACGAACTCCTGCGCCAGAAGGTCAGTTGCGCTTTGTCGTTCAGAGCGATGGTCGGCAGCGTGAGGTCAGCCGTCGTGCTTGCGTTGAAACGCATAGCAGTATTGCTGTCATGACCGTCATTGGGATAAGAATAGATCGTCCATTGTGAAGCAGCACTCCAGCAATCGGGCAGTACTCCGCTCTCAAACCCTTCCGTTGCAAACGGCAGAGACTTAACAGCGCAGTCGGTAGTGAAGTTGATAGCGGCAGTCCACTCACTGTCGCCATTAGCGCCACAGTTAGCGCAAACGCGTACGTAGTATTTGGTATTCTCCGTCAACGCGTTCAGCGTGTACGGGTTGGTAATCTCACCCTCTGCATCTGTCCAGTTCTCGCCATCGGCAGAGGTCTGGAGTTTCCAAGCGGTTGCCTCAGAAGTCCAAGCGATCTTAGCGCTGTTGGCGGTAATCTCGCTTGCAGCCAATCCGGTCGGCATTTCGCAAGCCGGAGCCTCATACTCTGCTACAGAGAAATTGTCAATGTAGAGATAGTATTTATCGTTCGATGTACATTTTATAGCCACATACTTAACATTTTCCGGCAGTGTTTCCGAATATTCTACATAAGATGTATTTACACAGTTTGCTGTCTCTTCACCCCAAGTGAAAGAAGTTAAATCATTGGTTGTGGTAGAATAACCCACAGCGAACGACTCGGGATTACTTGTACTTTCAACCTTATATTCAAAAGAAACCGCCACTTTTTTCTCAGAAGCTACGAGTTCCGGAGAAATGAGGTATTGAGGATAATTGCTCGTCCAATGGAATCTAAATGCATCTCTGGACAGTCCCGTAGATTCATGGCAGTTCTCCATTGTCCAGCAGTCAATCGATGTAAAATCTGAATTAAACGGAATCGCTTTAGCGCCACAAGGAGTGTTGAAAGAACTTTCAGCATATCTGCTTTCTCCATCCGTACCACAATCAATTTTCACACGAACATCGTAATCAGAGGAAGAAGTCAAGCCTGTCAAGTTATACGGGCTTGTAGCGTTACTAACTACCGTCCAATCCGTCGCGGATGTAAGTTTGTATTCCAGAATAGAAGTAGCAGCCTCGGTAGTCCACGAAACAGTCGCACTCGTTGCCTCTACATTAGAAACAGTTAACTCCTCCGGTTTAGGACAGGCTTCCGGTTTAAGAGTGACACCAGCGACTTGGTCTAAATAAACACCAAAACCATAAGCATCTTGTATATGGAATGCCAAATAGATATCCGTTCCCACATATTCGGTCGGAATTTCAACCACTTTCTGCGCCCAGGTAGAGGTAACATCTGCGTCACCATAAGTAGCTAATGTTACCGTAAATGCGGATGCTTCGGCGGTTGTAGTGGAGAGTTCCACCTTAACAGTAGTACTTCCGTAATACTGCTTCTTAATGTAAAACGTTAAATTCTCTGAAGCAGAAGGACGTAATAGCGGAGTCACTAGATAATTCTCGTGTCCAGCTGACGCGTATTTCAAATATGCAGCAGATGGTGTCTCATAGCCATTGTTGCCGTACGTACTTGTACTACGTTGCCATGATTCCGAGCCACTGACATGAATGGTACTCCATCCCTCGGGTGGAAAAGTAATGTTCTCAAAGCCTTCGTTAAGTTGCTCGGCTTTTGCGCTCCAGGGGAGGCAGAGCAGCGCACCCGCAAGGAGCATCATAAAATAAATCTTTCTCATTTTCATAAAATATTTATTAATCATTATTCATTAATCATTTTTCATTACAAAAAAGCACGCTTTTGTCAAAAAGCGCGCAAAGTTACGAATTTTTATTCAATTATGCAAATCCGAGAGAAAAATTATGTACAAAAACACTCTAATTTGCTATAAATTCAGCTATTTAGAACATTCGTTGAGCAGTTTGGCGAGCCTTATGCCGGCTATGTAGAGTTGTTCTTCCATGGGAATGTGCCAGCGGTAGATATAGTGGTAGGTGTTGCCGTCCCAAGTCTGTTGGTAGGTGTAGATTTCCCCGGTGAGGCGGTAGGTGCGGAGGATGAGTTCCTCCTCGCTCATGCGGAGAATATCCTTTTTCTCATGGGCGTACTCGCGTTCCAGTTTGGCTGCGTACTCGGTGTAGGAATAGCCCTGGCTCTCGATGAGTTTGGTGTCCCACACGGCGTGGAGGTTGGTCTCCCGTCCGAACCACTTCATCCGGACGAGGTTACCGCCTTTGTCGTCCATGTGTCCGAGGTGCATGGGGCAGTACCGGTCTCCGGCTAAATGGACGATGAACCGCCAGGTGTGTACGTTGCCTTTCTTCTCCTTCAGGACGGTTGCTATGCTGTCCATGACGCGGAAGAGCGAACCGCCTTCTTTGGGGTAGTCGGTCAGTGCCGCCACGACGGCGGAGTCGCTCATGCCGGCATTGAGGTCCTGAAAATGCCAGCCGTCCGTTATGCTCTGCGGGTAGATGGTGTCGCTTTTGATCTCGTCGGGCCAGTTCGCCCAATAGATTATCCCGTGGTCTGAGAGGGCCTTGTTGAGCGTCTTGCGCGCCTTGCAGTTCAGGTTGTCATACGCAATCTGCGCGATGATGCGGTGCCCCTCCTGCCCCCAAGAGAAAGCGGGGAGCGAGAAGATGACCATGCCGGTGAGGCAGAGAAGAGATTTGAGGTGGAACATGGGTGTTTGATGTTTAATGTTTAATGTTTAATGTTTAGGGGTTGGTTTTTCTTTGTATGTAGATGGTGACTATGACCGTCACTCCGAGGAGGGCGGGGTAAAAGAGGTAAGGGACAATGCTGAGTGCGGAGATGCCGGCGAGTCCGCTTGCCATGAGCAGCTGTGCGCCGTACGGCAGGATTCCCTGGACGCAGCAAGAGGTCGTATCCAGCAGGCTGGCGGAGCGGCGGGGATCGATTTCAAACCGCTCGGCTATATGCCGCGCCATGTCTCCCACGGAGAGGATGGCGATGGTGTTGTTGGCAGTGCATATATTCGCGAAGGCGACCAATCCGCATATACTCCACTCCGCCCCGGCGCGTGTCTTGACGCGGCGGGTAATGAGGTTGGTCATATAATCCAGTCCGCCGTTGTAACGGATGAGGGCGAAGATACCTCCGGCGAGGAGGGAGATGAGAATCAGTTCGCTCATACCCATGACGCCGTTGAGTGCGGCGGATACCCACCCCATGAGGTCATAACTGCCGTCCAGCACGCCGGTGAGGCAGGTCAGCACGTTCCCTGCGAAAAGGACGATAAGCACATTGACTCCCGCCGCGGCACAGACCAGCACCGCGAGGTACGGCACAACTTTCCACCACCGGACGGTCTCTACCGCGGTTATCTCATGCGCCTCGGCGCCGAGGAAGAGATAGATCACCGCCACGACGAGTGCGGCAGGCAGCACCATGCGGATATTAAAGATGAACTTATCGCGCAGCCGGCACCCCTGCGACTGGGTGGCAACGATAGTGGTGTCGCTGATGAACGAGAGGTTGTCTCCGAAGAAAGCGCCTCCGACGACAGCCGCCGCGACGAGCGGGAGCTCCATCTCCGTCTTGTCCGCCAGACCGGCGGCAATGGGCATGAGTGCCACTATCGTACCGACGGAAGTACCCATGCAGAGAGAGGTGACGCAGGCGGCGACGAAGAGCCCCGTGAGGGCAAAGCGCGCAGGGAGGATGTCGAGCGTGAGATCGACCATCGCACCGGCGGCGCCCATCGCTTTGGCAGAGGCGGCAAAAGCGCCGGCGAGCATGAAGATCCAAACCATCAGGAGCAGATCCGTGTTCCCCGCTCCGCGGGAGAAGAGCGTAACCCGTTCCTTAAAGGGCACTCCCCTCGTCAGCGCCACGGTGAGCATGGCTATGAGGACAAAAATAAACAGCATGCAGTATTAAATTACGAATTTCGGCTGCAAAGGTACTACAAAAATTGGACATACACAAGGGGAAAGGCATTTTTTTTGCAAAAGAAGCGATTTCATCGCGTGTATAAAGGCAACGGGTAGAAATCGGGAGCTTGCTCACGGATAGCTGCCCGGTGGCTTTATACGTAAGGACGACAGTCCGTCTTTTGCAAAAAAATGCCTTCCCCTTACGTATGGACTACAAGACACGAACGTACTTTCGGAGGGAACCCACCCCGAAGGGGAAGGGGCGTGCCGAAGGTACTGCTTTTTTTTGAATTATGCAAATAAAAGGGGAAAAAATTTGCATATTCCAAATATTTTTTGTATCTTTGCACTCGATTTTGAAATTGTTTTTTATGTGCCCACTTGGCGGTCTTTTGAACGCTTTCACCCCGATGTGTCGGGGTTTGGGTGGTAATAAGGCGGAGAAGTTTACTTATACGCATTGTTAGCAGCCAAAGCACGAAAGCGCGCAGCGCTAAAGCGCTCAAAAGGGTTTTTAATGTTTTTTTCTAATAAAAATCACTCGAAAACTACTCTGTATTGACCCAAAATAAGCCCAAAATAAGGGTAATCTAAGAGGCGCATCGGAGGCATCCTAGACTTTGCACCAAACTCAAAGCACACAAACAACTGAATATAAACCACTTACAAGCACATGGCAAGACACCTGAAAG
>ODAJ014730846.1_pt1 | contig 19354 bp, 15 predicted proteins | sample 1539241 | NCBI WGS metagenome assembly ODAJ01 (sample SAMN02144231, study PRJEB22623) | gut metagenome | biome: sheep rumen | host: Ovis aries | place: New Zealand | reverse complement strand
CACAAAACTGGCAGCGCGTTTTACGCGATGCCTTTCCAATAAAATGAAGCATTTTATTGGAAAACAGTATCAGAAGTTCCCTTTTTGCTGTTCAAGCTGTCGACACTTTGTCGACAGCTTGAACAGGGCTGTGACTTTGGTCGCAGCCCTGTTTTTACATGTTCCAGTCTTCTATATCGCAGAAGACGTTGACGCGCCCGTCCGAGATGAGCTCGGCGTGCTGCGGCCGGAGTTCCTCATCGAGCCAGACCTGCACGCTCAGACGGTCGTCCGCGGCAAGCTCCCAGACCGTCAGAGAGTCCTCCGTCCAGTGGCTCTCCAGATGCCCCTCGCGCAGCGCTTTCGTCAGCGCGGGCAGGGCGGACACGGGGCTGAGGCCCCAGCGGTCGAGGGGCCCGGTGTCGAGGCTGAGCTCCTCCAGACGCAGCTGCGTGCCGTCCGGCCCGAGATGCAGCCGCACGCCGCTGATCTCCTCCGGCTCAAGGACGCAGATCTCGCAGCCCTCGCCGTCCTCGGCGTAGGCCAGGCGGAAGGAAACGGTTTTGTCCGGGTATTCTGCCCGCAGGTCTGCGGTAAAGCGCAGATCGTGCCTGGCGCTCAGCTCCCCGGCAAAGCTCTCATAGCGCTCCGCCTCGCGCCGCCCGCCGCAGCCCGCGACCAGCAGCGAAAGCAGCAGGATCATTAGACAAAGTCCCGCTTTTCTGATGGCGATTCCCCCTTTACGGCTTCTGCTTCAGCCTATGCGGCGCGGGCGGGGGATAGACGCGGCAAATTTCGCCCCTTTTCGCCGGAAAAGGCGTTGACGCGCGGCAGGGCGAGCCTGTATAATTATGGCATCTTTACGAAGTGACGAGGCGGAAATGACGGACAAACACGATTTTACCCGCATGACGGAGGGCCCGATCGCCGGGGAGATCATCCGCTTTGCGGTGCCGCTGTTTATCGGCAATCTGTTTCAGCAGCTGTATAACACGACCGACGCGCTGATCGTCGGCAATCTCATCGGCAGCGGGGCGCTGGCCGCCGTGAGCGCCACGGGAACGCTGGTGTTTTTGCTGGTGAGCTTCTTCGGCGGCATCTCCGCGGGCGCGGGCGTGGTCGTGTCCCGCTATTTCGGCGCGCGGGAGCCGGAGAAGATGCACCGGGCCATCCACACGGTGCTGGCCTTCGACCTCTCCGCCGGGCTCCTGCTGACGCTGATCGGCACGACGCTGACGCCGGCGATCCTGCGCCTGATGGGCACGCCCGAGGACGTGATGGCGCGCTCGGCGGCCTATATCCGCGTCTACTTTGCCGGGAGCCTGGGACTGGTGCTCTATAACAGCTGCCGCGGCATCATGCAGGCCGTCGGCGACAGCCGCCACCCGCTGTATTATCTGATCTTCTCCTCGGTGCTCAATATCGTGCTGGACGTGCTGCTGATCGCGGTGTTCCACATGGATGTGGAGGGCGCCGCACTCGCGACGATCCTCTCGCAGTTTTTCAGCGTTTTTCTCTGCCTGCGCCGTCTGATGACGACGAAGGAGGACTACCGCGTGCAGCTGCGGAGGATCGGCTTTGACTGGAAGATGCTGCGGCTGATCGTGCGCTACGGCCTGCCCTCGGGCCTGCAGAACTCGGTGATCGCGATCGCAAACGTCGTCGTGCAGTCCAACATCAACGCCTTCGGCACGATGGCGGTGGCCGGCTGCGGCGCCTACAGCAAGATCGAGGGCTTCGCCTTTCTGCCGATCACGAGCTTTACGATCGCGCTGACGACCTTTGTGGGGCAGAACCTCGGCGCGCGGGAATACGGGCGGGCCAAAAAAGGCGCCGTGTTCGGCGTGACCTGCGCGATTCTGCTCTCGGAGCTGATCGGCGCGCTGACCTATCTCGGCGCGCCGCTGCTGATCCGCGCCTTCACGCAGGAGCCGGAGGCCATCACCTTCGGCGTGGGCAAGGCGAGGATCTGCGCGCTGTTTTTCTGCCTGCTGGCGGCAAGCCACGGCATGTCGGCGGTGCTGCGCGGGGCGGGCAAGGCCGTGATCCCGATGATCTCGATGCTCAGCTTCTGGTGCGTGGTGCGCGTGGCGATCCTTCACTTCGCGGTGCCGGTGTATCGGAGCATCAACGTCGTCAACTGGGTCTATCCCATCACCTGGTGCCTGAGCACCATTTTCCTCGTCATTTATTTCATCCGCGCCGACTGGCTGCACAGCTTTGACCGGCAAAACACATGATACGGGAGGACAGACTATGGCTATCGTGGTGATCGGAAGCGTATTTGTGGACATCAAGGGCTTTCCCGACGATGTGTACTGCCCCACGGGGCGCAACGCCGGGCGGGTGGAGACCGTGCACGGCGGCGTGGGCCGCAACGTGGCGGAGGACATCGCCAATGTGGAGCTGCGGCCGGTGTTCGTGAGCATGGTGGACGAGACGGCGCAGGGCGAAGAGGTGCTGCGCAAGCTCAAAAACCACAAGGTCAACACCGACTATGTGCTCTCGACGCCCGACGGCATGGGCATCTGGCTCGCGGTGTTCGACAACACCGGGGATCTCGCCGGCTCGATCTCCAAGCGGCAGGACATGACGCCGATGATCGGTCTGCTCGACGAGAAGGGCGACGAGATCTTCCGCGACGCCGACAGCATCGTGCTGGAGGTGGACATGGACAAGGAGATCGTCAAGCGCGTGTTCCATTACGCAGAAAAATACGGCAAGAAGGTCTACGGCGTGGTGTCCAATATGGTCATCGCCTCCCAGCGGCGCGATTTTCTGCAGAATATCGACTGCTTTGTGTGCAATGTGCTGGAGGCGGGCATCCTCTTCGTCGACGATTTCACGCAGCTTGAACCGGAGGCGCTGGCGGAGGCGATCCATGAACGCATCATCAAGGCCAATATCCCCTCGATGGTGGTCACGATGGGCAGCCGCGGCGCGGTTTACGCCTCGCAGAACGGGGACAAGGGCTATTTCCCGCCGGAGTCGGTCAAGGTGCGCGACACGAGCGGCGCCGGCGACGCCTTCTGCGCGGGCGTGGCGATCGGCCTGACCTACGGCAAGACGATGCTCGAATCGGTGAAGATCGGCACGCATCTGGCCGCCTCGGTCATCACGGTCAGCGAGAGCACCTGCCCGCGTTTCCTGCCGCGCGAGCTGGGTCTGGACATCGACATTGAAGAGTAATTGATCATATGCGAACGCTCCGCCGGTTCCTGTCAACCGGCGGAGCGTTCGCATTTCTAAAAACTAAAAACTAAAAACTACCGCAGTACGACGCTGGTCTGGGCGCCGAGGGTGAGGGTCGTGCCGTCGAGAGTCGCGTCCTCGACGCCGATCACGGCCCGCAGCTCGCTGACGCCGAGACCGCTGAGATCGACGGTGGCGGCGCTGAGCGTGGTGTTGTGCAGCACCAGCACCCGGCTGCCCTCGAAGCTGGCGAAGAAGCCGCCGACTTTGCTGCCGGGGACGGAATAGGCCTCATACTCGCCGCGCGCGATCTCGGGATTGGCGCGGCGGATCATGATGAGCTCCTTGTAATAGGTATAGAGGCTGTCCTTGTCGGCGATCTGCTCGGCCGCGCCCTGCTCGATCTGGCTGCTGTAGGTGCTGCCCGAGGGATTCTCCACCGTGTCGCCGTCGTTCCAGACCATGGCGAGGCGGCGGTTGGCGTCGGTGTTCGCGCCGCCGCGGGAGCCCTTCATGCCCAGCTCCTCGCCGTAGTAGATATAGGGCGAGCCGGGCCCGAGGATCAGCAGGTTCGCGGCCACCTTCATCTGTCCGCTCGTGACGGTCAGAAAGCCGGCGGCGCGGTCGGTGTCGTGGTTGGCGATGAAGGGGACGAACAGCGCGTCCGGGTTGAGCGTGCCGACGCGCTCGAGGTAGCTGTCCACATAGGAGGCGTAGTCGCCGGCGTTTCCGCCCTTGGCGGTGGATGCGATCAGGCCCTCGGCCTGGGCGGTGGTGAAGTCAAAGCAGCTGGAGGCGGGATAGTAGATATCGGTCACACCGTCGCTGTCCCAGACCTCGGCCACGGTGTAGAGATCGGGCTTGATGGCGCGCAGCTCGTCGAGATACCAGTCCCAGAACTCCGCGCTGGCGCGGTTGTCGCCGAAATAGATGTATTTGGCGGCGTCGAAGCGGAAGCCGTCGATGCCCATGTCGATATAATAGCGCGCCACGTCGAGTACAGCCTCGCGCACGGCGGGGCTGTCATAGTTGAGCTCCGGCATGGCGTTGTCGAAGTTGCACTCATAGTAGTCCTGCGTGCCGGAGATCTGCGCGTAGCGGTGCCCGGCCAGACCGCTGTCGTTCGGGCCGTGCCAGCTGTAAAAGTCATAGGCGTCGGAGTCGGTGAGGTTCTGGCGGTGGGCGATGATGAAGTCGGAAAACCACTTGTTCAGGCTGCCGGTGTGGTTGAGCACGAGGTCGAGGATCAGCTTGACGTTGCGCTCATGGCACAGCTCGATCAGCTCCTGCAGATCCTCCATCGTACCGAATTTGGGGTCGATGGTATAATAGTCCTTGACGTCGTACTTGTGGTAGGAGGGCGATTCGAAGATCGGCGTCAGCCAGATGCCCTCGACGCCGAGGCTCTTGCCGGAATTCGGGTCGCCGTCGTTGAGATAGTCCATGCGGTTGATGATGCCGCGCAGGTCGCCGATGCCGTCGCCGTCGGAATCGGAGAAGGAGCCGACGAAGATTTCATAGAACACGCGGGCGTTGTCGTCGACCACGAAGTCTGACTGCAGCGCCTCGTCTTTGACGGCGTATTCGCCGCCGGACGCGCCGCCCTGGCCGCAGCCGGCGAGCAGAGCCGCCAGCATCAGCAGGCAGAGGAGAAGGGAAAGCGTTTTTTTCATCGAAATCACCTCCAAAAAAGTTTACTAAAACGCGCGGAGCTTGTCAAGTGAGCCTTGCGCGGAAAAAAGAAGCTTGGTATAATGCAGGATATGGAAAGAATTCATGAGCTGTACAGCCCGTCCGAGCTCGGGCGGCTGGAAAAGAAAGCAAAGTGCGCAGGGCTCGCTGCGGCTGTGATCGCGGCCGCGACGCTGACGGCCTGCGTGCTTTTGTGCTGCCTGACAAACCTTGACAACGCCGCATCCATGGAAAAGGCGGCGGTCGCCGTGTCGATCCTCGGCGGCTGGACCGTCATTTACCTGTATAACAATCCGGTGCTCGACCTGCGCCGGGAGCTCGGACACGCGCGGATGCTGCTCGAGGGGGAGCGGGAGACGATCGAGGGCGTGCTTGAGCTGTCAAAGGACCGGATGCGCATCCGCGGCAGCATCCGCTTTTATGCGCTGACGCTCACGGACGGAACGGAAACACGAAAAAGCAAGGTGATCGCCGGGCGCGCCGTGCAGCTGCGCGCGCTCAGCGGCAGGCGCGTGCGCCTGTTTACGGTCAACGGCTACGCGGCCGCTTATGAAGAGCTATGACGGTACTGAAAAATTTCTTCTCCCAATGGTATAAATACGTCCTGTGGGCGCTGCTGTCGGTGTTCTTCTGGGGCTGGATCTTTACGCTGCTGACCGACGCCCCGGCGTCGAAAAAGCTCGTCGTCTGCGTTGATGCGGCCGAGCTGCGGGACGAGGCGATGGCCGACGCGCTCTCGGAGCATTTACCGGAGGGCATCCGCCTCGTCGCGGTGCACCCCTTCGACTACTATATCTTCGACACCGACGAGCTGCGCCGCGCCGACCTTTACATCGTCAGCGGCGAAAAGGCGGAGCAGTATATCGAATCCTTCCTGCCCCTGGAAGAGAGCGGCTTTGACGCAGCCGGGCGGGAGCTTTGGACGCAGGAGGGCGTGGCCTACGGCCTCGGGCTCGACGGTGCGGCGGGCAGCTACGTCGGCTACCTGCCGGGGCAGAGCTGGTATCTCTTTTTCGGCGCGGAGGGCGCGCACCGCGCGGACGGCGCGGCCGCCGCGCTGGCGGAACAAATCTATAGCTTACCTTAGGAGGACGAGGGATGAAAAAGATGATCTGCGCGGTATTGCTGCTGGCGCTGCTGCTCGCCGGGTGCGGCGCTCCGGCGGTGAAGGTGAATGTGACGAGCGACACGCTCTACGTCAAGGCGGTGGACAATCTGCCGAAGGACTTCATCCTCGGCATGGACGTCTCGTCCGTGCTGGCGGAGGAGGCCAGCGGCGTCAAATACTATAATTTCGACGGCGAGGAGCAGGATCTGTTCCAGATCCTTGCGGAGAACGGCGTGACGCATATCCGCGTGCGCGTCTGGAACCACCCCTACGACGCCGAGGGCCACGGCTTCGGCGGCGGCAACAACGACATCGAAAAGGCCGTCGAGATCGGCAAACGTGCCACGAAATACGGCATGAAGCTGATCGTGGACTTCCACTACTCCGACTTCTGGGCCGATCCCGGCAAGCAGATGGTGCCGCTCGAGTGGAAGGACATGGACATCGAGACCAAGACCGAGGCCGTGTATCAGTACACCCGCGACTGCCTGAACATGCTCAAGAGCGCGGGCGTGCAGGTGGGCATGGTGCAGCTTGGCAATGAGACCAACGGCGCCCTCTGCGGCGAAAAAACCTGGTTCAACATCCAGTTTCTGATGGGCGCGGGCTCGAAGGCCGTGCGCGAGGTGTTCCCCAAGGCGCTGGTGGCGGTGCATTTTGCCAATCCCGAGAACGCCGACGCCTACGCGAGCTACGCCTCGAAGCTCGACTACTACAATCTCGACTACGACGTGTTCGCCTCTTCCTATTATCCCTACTGGCACGGCACGCTCGAGAACCTCTCCGCCGTGCTCGGCGGCATACATGAGACCTACGGCAAAAAGGTGATGGTGATGGAGACCTCCTACGCCTACACCGACGAGGACACGGACTTCTCCGGCAACACGATCGGCGCGGGCGGCGGCGTCAGCAAGCCCTGCCCCTACACCGTGCAGGGCCAGGCCAATTCCGTGCGCAATGTCGTGGACACCGTGGCGCAGACCCCGGGCGGCATCGGCGTGTGCTACTGGGAGGGCGCGTGGATCAGCGTCGGACAGAGCTCCTGGGAGGAAAACAGCGCCAAATGGGAGCAGTTCGGCTCCGGCTGGGCCTCCAGCTATGCCGCGGCCTATGACCCGGACGACGCGGGCAAGTGGTACGGCGGCAGCGCCGTGGACAACCAGGCCTTCTTTGACGCGACCGGGCATCCCCTCGAGTCGCTCAAGCTCTTCGGGCTGCTGCGCAGCGGCAACGAGGTCGAGGTAAAACCCGACGCCATCGACGACACCGAGCTCACCGTCGACCTCAACGGCGTCATCGAGCTGCCCGAGACCGTCAACGCCGTCATGACGGACAACAGCCGCCAGGCCGTGCCGGTGGTGTGGGAGATCGACGAGGCGCAGCTGCAGGAGATGTACAGCGCCGGCCCGGCAAAATACGACATCAGCGGCAAGGCCGGAGACCTCGACGCGCACTGCTATGTGTCGATGGTGGAATTCAACTTCCTCCAAAACCCCGGCTTTGAGGACGGCGCGGAGGCGCCCTGGGTCGTGACCGATCTCGGCAGCGCCGAGCAGCTCTATGTCGAGGACAAGTCCACCGACTCCCTCAGCGGCAGCTGGCACTACCACTTCTGGAGCGCCGCGCCCAACAGCGTGAAATTCACGCTCGAGCAGCCGGTGGAGGGCCTGCGCAGCGGCAGCTACAAATTCGCGATCTCCATCATGGGCGGCGACTGCGGCGACACCGACATCTACGCCTATGTGAAGCTCGACGGCGAGATCGTCGGCCGCGCGCCGATGGGCATTTCCGGCTACGGCAACTGGGACACCGGCCGCGTCGAGGGCATCGAATACACCGAGGGCCAGGCGCTCACCGTCGGCATTTATGTACAGTGCGCGGGCGAGGGCAACGGCGCCTGGGGCAAGATCGACGACGCGATGCTCAATTCGGTGGGCTGATCTGTAACAATTTTCTTTCGCGCAGAGTGCATAAAATTATGCACTCTGCGCGATTTCTTTTCACTTTTTGAAGAAAAATGGGCTGAATGCACAAAAGATATTTCACATTTTTGTAAGAATTGCGCGGCGCGCCTCGGTGGACAATTGTGGGCCAAAGCGGTATAATACGTGCGTTTAAAAGCCAAAAATCGGGATAATCCCGATTTTTCATTCCGCATTCCGCGGAATGACGGGCCTTTAACAAGCGGTTCAATGGCGCAAGCCAAGGAATACAGATTAGGAGGAACGAAAATGAAAAAAGCATTAGCACTGCTGCTCGCGCTGGCCATGGTCTTCGCCCTGGCGGCCTGCGGCGGCGGCAACACCGCGTCCAAGGACGGCGGTTCCTACGACATCGTCGTTTGGGTCCCCGAGCTGGCCGTCGATCTGACCAAGCAGCAGATCGCCGACTTCAACAGCTCCAACGAGTACGGCATCACCTTCAACGCCACGGTCGAGCCCGTGTCCGAGGCTGACGCCGCCAACAACATGGTCACCGACGTCGAGGCCGGCGGCGACATCTATTTCTTCGCGCAGGACCAGTTCGCCCGCCTCGTGCAGGCAGGCGCCCTGAACAAGCTCGGCGCTGAGGCCGCGGCCACCGTCAAGGCTTCCAACGACGCCGGCGCCGTCAAGGCTGCCACCTCCGGCGAAGAGATGTTTGCCTACCCCCTGACCGCTGACAACGGCTACTACATGTACTACGACAAGTCCGTCATCCCCGAAGAGGATGTGGACAGCGTCGAGAAGCTGATCGCCGACACCGAGGCCGCCGGCAAGTACTTCGCCTTCGAGGCCGAGACCTCCGCCTGGTACATCGCCTCCTGGTTCTTCGCCACCGGCTGCGTGTCCGAGTGGATCACCGACGAGAACGGCAAGTTCATCTCCATCAAGGACACCTTCAACAGCCCCGAGGGCCTCATCGCCGCCAAGGGCCTGAAGAAGCTGGTCGATTCCCCGATGCACCTCAGCTCCTCCAGCGCCAGTGAGTTCTCCTCCGGCGCCGCGGTGGTCGTGTCCGGTATCTGGGACTATGAGACCGCCAAGGGCATCCTGGGCGACAACCTGGGCGTGACCGATCTGCCCTCCTTCGAGGTTGACGGCAAGGAATACCACCTCGGCTCCTTCAACGGCTGCAAGCTCCTGGGCGTCAAGCCGCAGGCTGATGCTGCCAAGGGCGCCGCGCTGCACCTGCTGGCCCAGTACCTCACCGGCGAGAAGGCCGAGATGGAGCGTTTCGACGCGCTGTCCTGGGGCCCCGCGAACCTGGCTGACCAGGCCTCCGATGCCGTTCAGGCCAACCCCGGCCTCGTGGCTCTTGCCAAGCAGGCTCCCTACTCCGTCCCGCAGGGCAACATCGAAGGCTCCTGGTGGGATATCGCCAAGGTCATCGGCGATGACGTGAAGGCCGCCACCGACGAGGCCGGCCTGCAGGCTGCTCTGCAGAACTACTCCGACAAGATCGACGCCGTCTTCACCCGCACCGAGGAAGACCTCGCCGCCTGGAGCGTCATCGGCTCCATCTGCGGCACCAACTGGGACACCGACTTCCCGATGAGCGAGGCCGGCGGCTCCTTCGTTTCCGAGCAGCTCGAGCTGCACACCGGCGATGAGTTCAAGGTTCGCCAGGGCGCTTCCTGGACCGTGAACTTCGGCGCTGACGGCAGCCTGGACGGCCCCAACTATGTCGTTGAGGAGCCGGGCATCTACGAGGTCGTTCTGGAAGTCAAGAGCGACACCGAGGCTGTGATCACCCTGAACAAGGTCGGCGACGCCGAGGATCCCGAGGGCACCGAGCCTGTCGACGAGCGCACCGAGGAAGAGAAGAACGCCTGGGGCGTGGTCGGCACCATCAACAACTGGGGCGAAACCCCCGACATTCCCATGACCGAGAACACCGACACCGGCTTCTCCGTCTTCGTTTCCGAGCCCATCGAGCTGGCTGAGGGCGACGAGATCAAGATCCGCCAGGGCGCTGCCTGGGACGTCAACTACGGCGCCAACGGCAAGAACGGCGACAACATCGTCATCGAGACTGCCGGCACCTATGTCATCACTTTCGAGCCGCTGAGCGGCGCGATCGCCATGGCCAACGCTGAGACCGGCGACGTCACCGTCGTCTTCGAAGGCGTTGCCGAGTGGGGCGTGGTCGGCACCATCAACGGCTGGGGCGGCGAAGGCGACGACGTCGCCATGGCCGACGAGGACGGCGACAACGTCTACGAGTCCGAGCCCATCGAGCTCAAGGCCGGCGACGAGATCAAGTGCCGCCTGAACGCCGACTGGACGATGAACGTCGGCGCTGACGGCCAGGACGGCGCGAACGTCGTCGTCGAGGCGGACGGCACCTACGTTGTCGTTCTCGACCTCAACGCAATGACCGTGACCCTCGCCGAGGGCTGATCCCGACAAACTTCATACAGCCATCCAAAGTAAGTCAACAAACACTTTGGCTGAACCGTAACGTTTTTGGCTGGAGTCAATCCCGATTGGCTCCAGCCAAAATTCAATTAAAAGGGGCAATGTTATGAACAGATACAGTGACTTGGAGTATCTGCGCCTGTCCAAATGGCAGAAGTTCAGCTACAGGCTGGCCTCCTTCTTCGCGGGCATCCCGCAGGCTCTGAAAAACGCCGGGATCGGCATCGGCCGGTTCTTCAAAAAAATTGCTCTGGCGATCGGCGGGGAATTCGCCGATCTCTTCACCACCTTCCGCGACGGCGACTGGAAAACCAAGTCCTCCTACCTTGTGATGGGTCTCGGCTCCATCGCGCGCGGCCAGGTGCTGCGCGGCCTGCTCTTCCTCCTGTTTGAAGTGGTCTTTATCGTCTACATGGTGCTGCCGCAGGGCGGCGCCTACTGGCTGAGCAAGCTCGACAACCTCGGCGACAACGGCCCGCACAAGGAAATGGTGATGCAGTACGGCCAGTCCGTCGAGACCTTCGTCGCCGGCGACAACTCCTTCCGCATCCTGCTCTACGGCGTGCTGACGCTCTTCTTCATCGTCGCCTTCATCTTCACCTGGCGGCTGAACATCAAGCAGAACAAGATCGCCGAGGGCATCCTCAGGTCCGGCAAGAAGCTCCGCAGCGGCAAGGACGACCTGCACTCCCTTGTGGATGACCAGTTCCACAAGACCCTGCTGGCCCTCCCGCTGACCGGCATCCTTGTGTTCACCGTCATGCCGATCTTCTTCATGGTGCTGGTGGCCTTCACCAACTATGACGCCGAGCACGACGGCCTGAACAACCTCTTCACCTGGGTCGGCCTTGACAACTTCAACACCATGTTCAACTGGTCCGCCGGCGGCAAGAGCTACTCCGCCGCTTTCGGCGAGATCCTGACCTGGACGCTGATCTGGGCCTTCTTCGCCACCTTCACCAACTACTTCCTCGGGATGCTCGTGGCCATGATGATCAACAAGAAGGGCATCAAGCTCAAGAAGGTCTGGCGTACCATCCTGGTGCTCACCATCGCGATCCCGCAGTTTATCTCCCTGCTGTACGTGTCCAAGATGTTTGCCAAGAACGGCCTCATCAACCTCTCGCTCATCAACCTCGGCTGGATCCAGCCCGGCCATGAGCTGCCCTTCTGGGAGGATCCGACCTGGGCGCGCATCACGGTCATTCTGATCAACATCTGGATCGGTATTCCCTATCTGATGCTGATCGCCACCGGCATCCTGATGAACATCCCCGCGGACCTCTATGAGAGCGCCCGCATCGACGGCGCCAACCCCGTCCAGCAGTTCACCAAGATCACCCTGCCCTATATGCTCTTTATCACCGGGCCCTATCTGCTCACGAGCTTCACGGGCAACATGAACAACTTCAACGTCATCTACCTGTTGACAGGAGGCGGGCCGACCAACGCCTCAATTTCGACGGGCGGCGCGGCGGTCGGCCATACGGACCTGCTGATCACCTGGCTCTTTAAGATCACGATGGAGGGCGGCAACAAGTACTATATGGCTTCCGTCGTCGGCATCCTGGTCTTCGTCGTGGTCGCGCTGATCTCGCTGATTGTTTACAGTCTGCTGCCGTCGATCAAGAATGAGGAGGACTTCCAGTAATGAGTAACAACAACATCACCATGGAAGAGGGCCAGCCTCGTCTGAAGCGCAGCATGGGCCAGAAGGCCGCCAACCGCATCAGCAACACAGTCATCTACATCCTGCTGATCCTTATCAGCGTGATCTGGCTGCTGCCCTTTATCTTTATCGTCCTGCAGTCCTTCCGCGTGGAGCTGCGCGGCCCGGTGGGCTACGTCGTCCCGCATACCTGGGGCCTGGACAACTATCAGCGCCTGCTGACCAGCAACTTCAAAAAGTGGTATCTCAACACCTTTGTCATCGCTCTCATCGTGGCGGCGCTGCAGACGGTCATCGTCCTCTGCATGAGCTATACGCTCTCCCGCTTCCGCTTCAAGCTGCGCGGGCCGCTGATGCGCTTCATGCTGATCCTCGGCATGTTCCCCGGCATGCTCACGATGATCATCCTCTACCGCGTGCTCAAGGACCTCGGCATGACCCAGGCCAACGCGGTCCCCGGCCTGATCCTGGTCTATATCGCCTCCTCCGGCATGGGCTACTATGTGTCCAAGGGCTTCTTTGACACGATCCCCAAGTCTCTGGATGAGGCGGCGCGCGTGGACGGCGCGACCCGTTCGCAGGTGCTGACGAAGATCATCCTGCCGCTGGCCAAGCCCATCGTCATCTACACCATCCTGACCGCGTTCATGGGCCCCTGGGGCGACTTCGTCTTTGCCCGTTACGTGGCCTTCGGTACCTCCAGCGGCTATAACGTGGCCGTCGGTATGTATGACTGGCTGAACAAGGACCAGATCGGTCAGTGGTACACGACCTTCTGCGCCGGCGGCGTGGTCGTCGCGCTGCCTGTCACGATCCTGTTCATGTGCCTGCAGAAGTACTATGTCGAGGGCGTCACCGGCGGCGCCGTCAAGGGATGATTCATCGATTGTGAAATGGTGTTTCACAATCGAGGGACTCGCGTTCTCGTCGTCACAAGCTTCATATCCCTCGCTTCCGTGCAGCAACACGAAAGCTCGCTCATTCCGCTGCTCCTCCTCTCAAAATCAAAGCGGGCGCTTTGATTTTGAAAAGGAAGAAGGAGGGAACAGAGCACAGTTTTCGCCACGCATGGCGGAAACGGAGCGGCGTGAGCTTCTTCTGACGCTGACGCGAGGGCTCGCACAGCTCGCCTCAGGGTGTTTTTGCCGTGGCAAAGCTACGTCAAAAACGATATGATGTTTTTTCGGGTCGATCCTGTGCTTGTGCTCAAGCTTCGCGATCCCTAAAGGTTGATAAAGAATAAGGAGCTGAAAATATGGCAAGTGTGAAACTGACGAAAGTCAAAAAAATATACGACAACAAGGTCGTTGCGGTTCATGACTTCGACCTGGATATCAAGGACAAGGAATTTGTCGTTTTCGTCGGCCCCTCCGGCTGCGGCAAGAGCACCACGCTGCGCATGATCGCCGGTCTCGAGGAAATCAGCGAGGGCACCGTGGAGATCGACGGCGAGGTCGTCAACGACCTGCAGCCGAAGGACCGCGGCATTGCGATGGTCTTCCAGAACTACGCGCTCTATCCGCACATGACCGTGTATGACAACATCGCCTTCTCTCTGCGCCTGCAGAAGGTGCCCGAGGACGTGATCTATGAAAAGGTCACCAAGGCCGCGGAGATCCTCGGCATCACCGAGTATCTGCTGCGCAAGCCCCGCGCGCTCTCCGGCGGCCAGCGCCAGCGTGTGGCCATCGGCCGCGCCATGGTGCGCAACTCCAAGGTCTTCCTGATGGACGAGCCGCTCTCCAACCTCGACGCGAAGCTCCGCAACCAGATGCGCGCCGAGATCATCCTGCTGCGCCAGAAGCTGAACACCACCTTCATCTACGTCACCCACGACCAGACCGAGGCCATGACCCTGGCCGACCGCATCGTTATCATGAAGGACGGCTACATCATGCAGGTCGGCACGCCGGAGGAATGCTTCGATATGCCGCAGAACCTGTTTGTGGCCGAGTTCATCGGCGCGCCGAAGATGAACATCATCCGCACCGAGCTGACGAAAGAGGGCGGCGAGTACTACGTCAAGCCCTTCGGTGTGAAGCTGCCGGCCGACGGCAGCAAGGGCGAGATGCTCAAGGCCAAGAACGCCCCGACCGGAGAGGTCCTGCTGGGCGTGCGTCCCGAGCACATCCAGATGGCCCACGCGGGCGACAAGGGCGCCATCCCCGTCACCCTCGAGGTCAACGAGATGATGGGCAGCGAGCTGCACCTGCATGTCTATACCGAGGACGGCACGCGCCTGATCGTGCGCATCCCGACCATCGACCTCGAGCCGGGCGAGCGCGAGAACCTGGTCAGCGGGCACAAGATGTACATCACCTTCCAGGGCAAGGTCATGCACTTCTTCAATCCCGAGACCGAGGAAAATCTGCTCAACTGATTGCCTTTCATAAAAAATGCCTCCGGGATATTCCCGGAGGCATTTTCAGACTGTAGGCAAACCCATACGACAAGGGAATAATACGCAGGGGGAGAGCGCAGAGAGGGGGCGGGAGCCCCCTTTCTGCGTATAATCTACGCAAAAAGGGAACTTTTTCTGAAAGTTCCCTTTTTGCTTTTCAAGCTGTCGACACTTTGTCGACAGCTTGAAAATGCCTCCGGGACAATCCCGGAGGCATTTTTTGCGGCCTCGTTTTTCGCCGCGCACGGCGAAAAACGAATTCAATCCGTTTTTGCCGCAGCTTTGCCGCGGCAAAAACACCCTGAGACGAGCTGTGCGAGTCCTCGCGCCGACCAAGCGAGGCTCGTCTCCCGGGAGCCGAGCGCGATGAGCGCGAGCAAATCAGCGAGAACCCTCCGCCTGCTGAGGCGGAGGGTTCTCGCTGAATAAAAAACTCCCCCGGTTTCCCGGGGGAGCATCCCGCAAATGCCGTGTCAGCCCAATGATAACCTGCACAGAAGAGCAGGTGGGTCGCCTAAGTTCTGTTTCACTGCTTCCAACGTCCGGTCAAGGCCGGGAGGCCTGCAATCCGCAGATTCAAATCGGCATCCCTTATAAGAGATGTGGGTTTATTGGGCCGCTAAGGTCGTGAAAGACAACACGCGCACCGCAGGAATCCGATTCCTTTCTTGCGGGACACGCTACAGCCTATGCCCGCGCGCGGGGGATTATTCCTTCCCCTCGTCTTCCTCTTCGTCGTCGAAGAGCAGCACCATGAAGTGCTCGTAGACATCCTGCAGCTGCGCCTCGTCGTCGATGGACTCAAAAATGTCCTCGCCGTTTTCGTCCTGCACCACGCGCAGGATGATGATGCCGTAGTCCGGGTCGTTCTCGTCCATATCGGCCGGCAGAAAGGCCGTATAGCTCTCGCCGTTATAGTCCATGGTGTCGAGCACTTCCAGCTCGAACTCCTGGCCGTCGTCGTCAATGATGGTGATGTAATCGCCGCCGAATTCTTCACTCATAGGGCAGTTCCTCCGTTTGGATTGTGCCTTTATTCTATCGCATTCCGGCGCAGAAATCAACTGTTTTATCGGGGCGGGCGGAAGCAATTACGAGCCGAGATCCTCCAGCAGCTGCAGCAGGCTCTGCCGGTCCGCGGCGGGGATGCCGTGCTGCAGCATGGCGCGGTCCGCGGCGCGCAGAGTGCCGAGCTCAATGGCGGTGACGCGCTCGGGCGAGGCGCCGCGCCGGTTCGGATAGACGGCGACGCGCCCGGCCTGCGCGCGCAGAACGAAGCTGGCCTGCTCCGCCTCGCCCGAGAGGCTGCGGTACAGCTCGGAGGGCAGCGCGCTCTCCCAGGGGCTGCGGATGCTGTGATAGGCCGCCAGCGCCGTGTAGGCCGCCGCGGTCATCAGACACAGCAGAAAAAAGACGCGGATTCTTGTGCGCATGCTCTCACCTCCCGCTTTAGTCTGCCCGCGCAGGGCGCGGATTATGCCGGGGAAAATGTTAAGTATCCTTAAAAATCTGTAAAAACGCTACCGCTCCTTGACGCGATGTGTTATAATTGCCAACATCGGATATTATATAATGATGATACAGTCTTTTCCGAAGGGAAAGGGAGGTGCTGTCACTTCCATGAACAAGAATCACCCGGGCAGAAAGCCGCCGCTGGCCGCCCGCGTCGCCAGGGCGACCGTCACCGTGACGGCGGACGCCATTTCCGGTGTGCTGACGACCGTGCTGAAGCTGGTGGGCTCGGTACTTTTGAGCCTGCTGCTGGCGGGCCTGCTGTTTACGCTGATTTTCGCCTATTACGTCAAGAGCAGCCTCGCGCCGACGCTCTCCATCTCGCTGGAGGACTATCAGCTCAGCGAGTCCGGCGCCATCTATTATCAGGACTCCGCCGGCATCTGGCAGGAGATGGCGATGCTGCCGGCCGACGAGGACCGCATCTGGGTCGAATATGAAGACATTCCCTGGTACATGGAAAAGGCCGTCGTCGCCATCGAGGACAAGCGCTTTTACGAGCACAAGGGCGTGGACTGGTACCGCACGGCGGGCGCCTTCGTGCATATGTTCGCGCAGATGGACAACAACTTCGGCGGCTCCACCGTCACCCAGCAGCTCATCAAGAACCTCACCGGCCACGACGACGTGACCGTGCAGCGCAAGCTCGCGGAAATCTTCTCTGCCCTGGAGCTGGAGAAGAACTACGACAAGCAGGAGATCATGCTCTGGTACCTCAACGCCGTCTATTTCGGCGAGGGCTGTTACGGCGTGCAGAAGGCCGCGCAGACCTACTTCGGCAAGGACGTCAAGGATCTGACGCTGGCACAGGCCGCGTCCATCGTCGGCATCACAAACCTGCCCACCCGCTACGATCCCTTCTATGACGAGCAGGCCAACAAGGAGCGGCAGGAGACGATCCTGCGCGAGATGTACCAGCAGGGCTATATCGACTACGACACCTACATCGACGCGGTCAACGAGGACATCGCGAGCACCTTCGTGCGCAGCCCCGGCTCGATGAAGCCGCAGGAGATCTACAGCTACTACACCGAGGTCGTTATCAGCGACGTGATCGACGATCTGATGGAGCAGAAGCAGATCAGCCGCGAAACGGCGCGGCACCTGCTGTATAACAGCGGCTACAAGGTCTACTGCTGCCTCGACCCGAACATCCAGGCGGTGGTGGACTCCGTGTACACCGACCCCGAACAGATCCCCTATACCTGGGGCTCTAACCAGCAGCTGCAGAGTTCCATCGTCATTATGGAGCCCTATACCGGCAAGATCCTCGCGCTCTGCGGCGGCGTCGGGCAGAAAACGGCCAACTTCGCCCTCAACCGCATCTATTCCCAGCGCGCGCCCGGCTCCTCCTTCAAGCCGATCTCGGCCTACGCTCCGGCGGTGGAGCTGCTCGGCATGACGCCCAACACCCTCGTGGACGACGATGAAAACGGCCACCTGAGCGGCACCAGCTGGTATCCGCACAATGACAGCTACCAGAACCTCGGCGTCATCACGATCCTCGACGCGCTGACAAACTCCCTCAACACCGTCGCCGCGCAGATCGTCGACAAGCTCGGGCCGGAGACCTGCTACAACTATCTGCGCGACAAGCTCGGCGTGACGAGCCTTGTGCCGGACGACGCGTCCTACGCGCCGATGGCCCTCGGCCAGCTCACCGACGGCATCACGACCCGCGAGATGGCGCAGGCCTATTCCTCCTTCGTCAACGACGGCATTTTCACCTATTCCCGCACCTATACCCTCGTCACCGACAGCCACGGCAACGTTGTGATCGACAACCAGCCGGAGACGATCGTCGCCTTCTCGCCCAACACCGCCCACGTCATGACCTATATGCTCCAGTGCGCGGCCAAGTGGGGCACCGGCTACGAGGCCTGGATCGGCAATATGCCGGTCGCGGGCAAGACCGGCACCTCCGAGAGCAGCTACGACCGCTGGTTTGTCGGCGTGTCGCCCTACTACACCTGCGCGATCTGGACCGGCTACGACACGCCGGAGCGCATCAACGTCAACGGCAACCCCGCCGCGCAGATGTTCAAGAAGATCATGCTGCCGATCCATGACGGCCTGCCCTGGCGCGACTTCGCCTGGCCGTATATCGGCGGCGACAACGGCATGTTCGGCGACCTCCGCGAGAAGCTGAAAAAGCAGCAGGAGGAAGAGGAGCGCAAGAAGAAAGAAGAAGAGGAGCGCAAGAAGCAGGAGGAAGAGGCCCGTCAGGCCGCTTCGGAACCATAGAAAAACCGTTCGCGGGGGAGAAAGCGCGGCGAAAAAGAGCTCTTTTTTGCCAAATTCTTCCCCGGCAGCGGCAGAATAAGCGTTTTAACTTGACAAAAAGAATTCATTGTGTTACATTTTGATTACATTACTGGAGGTGCACTATGGCAAAGGAATTGGAGTTCAAGGAATACAAGGGACATCCGCTCCAAAGAAAGGACAACATCATCTATTACGGCAGCTTTGCGGACAAATACATCATCATGATGCAGATCCTCGACACGAAGAAGGTCAAGGACCTGGATGTGGGAACGAAGGTATCGGTCCAGCTGCAGCTGACGGACCCGTCCATCAAATCCCGCGACCGCGTGGTGAAAAAGACCGAGAAGGACGGCCTGTATGCCGCAATCGATGTTGCCGCTGTCTGGCTTGAACGCGCACTGGCCTCCCGATAGGCGACTGTTTCCCGCGAACAGTTCCGTGAAATAAAAACAAAGGATCTGGTTCATATGCGAAAGTTTGTTTTCCGAACGCTGCTGCTCACGATCCTGCTGTTTTCGCTGCTCGGCGCGACCGCCTATGCGGAAACGGCAACGCTCACCGGCGACGACGTGAATCTGCGTTCCGGCCCGGGCCTCAACTACGAGGTGCTCGGCTGCTATGAAGAGGGCACGGAGGTCACCGTCCACGACCGTTCGAATTCCGGATGGTATTCCGTGACGGTCGACGGCGTGCGCGGCTTCATGGCCTCGAATTACCTCAGCCTCAGCGGCAGTGAAACACCCGCGCAGCCCAGCCAGCCCGCTGCGGCGGACGGCGACGAGGGCTACATCAACGCCATGTATGTGCGTTTCCGCTCCGGCGCCTCGCTCGACGCTTCGATCCTCGGCGAGTACAACAAGGGCACCTCGCTGAAGATCACCGGCACGAGCGGCGAATGGACGGCTGCGATCATCAACGGCACGAGCGGCTATGTGTTCACGAGCTATGTCAGCCGCGGCGCCGCTCCCGAGCAGCCGACGCCCACGCCGACCGAGGCCCCGGCGGTTTCCGACGGGACGAACGCCGTGCTGGTGAAGGACGACGTGTATCTGTTCAACGAGCCGAGCTTTTACAGTGAGATCCGCGGCGCGTTCAACAAGGGCGAGCGCCTGACCGTGACGGCCCAGGACGGCGAC
>ODAJ012165530.1_pt1 | contig 19364 bp, 17 predicted proteins | sample 1539241 | NCBI WGS metagenome assembly ODAJ01 (sample SAMN02144231, study PRJEB22623) | gut metagenome | biome: sheep rumen | host: Ovis aries | place: New Zealand | reverse complement strand
CCCTAAGTATGTTCTCATCAACGGTGAACAGGTACCTATCGTGAGGTTCTCTATTGATGATATTATCAACCGCAGCGCAGCAAGGCTGAGACAGAGGATATTTGAAGAGAGAGGTATCGCAGTTCCTGAGTTCCGTTGTGCACAGAACGGCGCTGTGTGCCCTCCGATAAGTCCGTCGGGTGAGTAAGCGAGTGAGAGAACAGGACGCCTCACAGCGCATTTGTGAGCCCTTGTGGAGTGCCTATTGGCGTAGGGAAAAAGTGGGACGTTTATCGGTTTGCGAAGCAAATCGGTGACGGAGTCACCGAAGATAAACTCCCTCTTGTCGCAAGCGACAAGATGTGCAGGTTAAAGGACTGGCGTCAAAGCCGCCTGTCCGGTCACATCGGACGGCAAAGCCGACCGAAAGTACGGGGTTTGAGAGAAAACACGATTGGTGTCAATTACGAAAGGAGAGCGATTTGCTGATGTCAAAAAACACGAACAAGAAAGCAAAGGACGAATCTACGGAGGAATTTGCCGGCATCACTGCCTCAAAAGTAAGGTTTCCGCTGTACGTCTATCCCGAGACGATGAAAACGGTAGATATGATATACAAGTCAGACAAATTATCGAAAAGGGAAAGAGTCCTGCAGCATTCGTAAGTAAGGTTCCCGAAGCTGATGCCGAGGCTTCGTATCGGCTCATACATAATACCGTGTAGTCTTCTGATACAGCGACTCCACCACCTCAACAATACGCTTGTACGAGTCGGTGTGACTGCCCTCTATCTTGCGTCCGCCGCCAGTTTCCGGAGATGTCCACCCCGAGTAACCGACATAGATAGAAACGTGATCGGTATATAAGCCTTGAGCCACCATCTCCGTGACCAAACCGTTGACCATTTCCTTGAGAACGGTAAGTGCCTCGGGACGGGTGTAGTCCCGGAACAGCACCTGACTGTTGGACAATGATTTGCTCTTGCTCTCATAAAAGTCGACCTCTTTGAGAGGCCGGCTTGATTTGTATTTGCAAAAACAAAAAACCTTTATGTCAAAGTTGTTTTCATCATTACTCAAAATCCTGCGCACCCTATATGATATACTGAATACAGACCAAAGGAGAGGGGCGGTAATATGGGCTGGCGCAGGAGTCAAGAGAGGAAACGGCGTTTGAAAAAACTGTGTTTCATGACCGAGCGCGGAGTAACGGGCGGAGCATATTATGACGCGAAAAAACGCAGGACAGTGAGATACTATATCAGCGACTACCCCTGCGCAGGGTATCTCCGCAGGCAAGCCAACCGTGCGGTGAGGCGAGCCCGGGACGTTCCCGACGGAGGCAGCTACAGGAGAGTTTATGAGTATTGGTGGAATGTGATCTGAAGGAGGTGTTCTTATGTATGATACGCTTATAATGAATGCTGCGGTCATCGGTGCAGGCGGGCTTGAAAAAAGGCTTCGTGAGGAACACCGTATATTCTTCGCGGACGGTGAGAACAAAACGGTCATCTTCAATATTCCCGCATCGGATGTGAAAGCTCTGTGCCGTGAAAAGGGTATCACGGACTTTGAGTTCACGGAGTTTGACGGCGGAGATATCCCCGAGGCTCTGCTTAATCTTGCACAGGCTGCCGAAGAGTTTTACCGTCAATGTCAGAGGGAGCGCGGATATTCCGATTCGGATATGCAATATTTCATCAACGAAAGTATAGACGAACAGATCAGCGGCAAGTACAGATACTATGCGAGGGTGACTGCGACGGGAGGTAAATGCTTATGAGAAACAAAGCGCTTGAATCAACTCTCGGTGCCGATTTTGCCTTTATGAAACGCAAGCCGGGTGACAGAAGTTCATGCTATCAGCACTGGGGCTGCGAGTGCGACAGCGGGTGGTATCAGCTGATACATGACCTCTGCGGGGAGATCGCGGCGGCATATTCGCGTGCGGGCAGGGAGCCCGACATTATTGTGGAACAGATCAAGGAGAAATTTGCGAAGCTGCGGTTTTATTACAGATTTGAGGGTGCTCCGATGGGGCTTGTTATCGATTCCCTCGGTTCGGGGGCACTTCGGCTGTCTCCTGAAGAGGACGGCCTGACCGATGAGGTAAGGGCTCTGCGTGCAGAGATAAAAAGCATCGTCCGCAGCTATGAGGAGAAAAGTAGGACGGTCTGCGAATACTACGGCGGAGAGGGTTCACTCCGCAAGCTGCCGTGGAATAATCACACTTATTACAAAACGCTCTGCGTGGATTGCTTTTCAAATGCACTTAAAAAAAGATAATGTTCTGAAAAAGGCTGTGCGCGAGCATGGCCTTTATTGTAGGTTTGATTATGTTTTGAACAGATCGGACGAGCCGATCAGAATTCTGTGCATACTGTGTGTTATGCTGAAATTAAGGAGGCTGAAACCTATGAACAACAAAAAACATATCGAATTGAACGTTCATTCAAACGGAGCCCTGAACGAGACGGTGATCACGCCTAAGGAGATAGTTGCGTTTGCCGAGAGAAACGGCTCAAAGGCGGTGGCGATAACCGATCTTAATTCAGTAAGCGGATTTCTTGAGCTGTCAAAAGCAGCATTTGATTCAAAGACACGGGTCAAACCGATCTTCGGTGTCAGACTGCGCTGCTGCACAAGCTACGGTGTAATTTTATCGGTCACCTTGCTTGCAAAGAACAGGACAGGGTTGAAAAATATGTACCGCATTATTTCATCGGCTTACAGCAACGTTCAATATGAAAGTGTCTGGCCGTGTGCCGAATGGGACTATGTTCTTGCAAACAGAGAAGGACTGCTTATAGGAAGCGAGTGCAGCTGGAATTTTATCTATGCCAACCGAGATACAGATATCAAAGAGCTTGAAAGCAAAATGGAAAGACAGTTCGGGGAGTATGACTATATTGAGATAACACCGTTAGATCATGACAGGTATTCTGAATATCTTTCAGGTGATAAGACAAATGAAATGACCTCTGCCGCAAAAACGGTTGTCGGTCTTTTTCAGAGTATGGGTAAGCATCCTGCTGCGGTAAGCAAAGCCGTATGCATCACCGAAGATGACGAGCTATGCTGGAATATACTGCATCAGGATGACACGGTTCCGCCTTTTAAGCCGGGGTATATGAGGACTACCGAAGAAGTGATGGAGGAGTATTCGTTTTTAGGTGATCTTGCAAAGACCGTCGTGATAGATAATACAAATCTGATAGCCGACAGCATCGAGCGCTTCGAGCTTGCGCCGCCGCCCGAGGAGAGCAGGCTCACCTTTCCGAATGCGGAGAGGGAGATCAGGGAGCGCTGCATGAAAGCAGCAAAGGACAGATACGGCGAGCCGCTGCCGAAGCTCATCGAAGAACGGTTAGCAGACGAGCTCGGCAAGATCGAAGCGTCAAACAGCTGGTCGGAGTATCTGCTTGCTTCAAGGCTGACTGACAAATGCACCGAGCACGGAGGGCTGCATACCTGCTCGGGTCCGGCGAACAGCTCGCTTTGCGCATATCTGCTGGGGATCACCGACACCGATCCTCTTCCTCCGCATTATTACTGCCCGAACTGCAAGAGAGCGGAATTTGTTGATGAACAGAAATATCCCACAGGCTTTGACCTTACGGGATACGGAGCCGAGCCGAAAATATGTCCCGAATGCGGCTGTGCATATAAAGGCGCAGGGATAAACTCTCCCTGCGAGATGTTTATGGGTTATAACGGAGAAAAAGAGCCGTTTTTTCAATTATTGTTATCCGAGGGAAGCGTAAAGGCAGTGCTTGACCGTTTGAATGAGCTGGTCGGAAAAGACAGGATATTTTTCAGAGCTCGGGATGGCTTTATCGGCGAAATGGACGCGATGATAAGCAAGGTAAGATACTGTAATAAGAACGCATTATATTTATATTCGGACAAGGAGAGATCACAGCGCCTGTACGAAAAGCTGCGGTTCGTCAGGAGGTCATTCGGCACAGGTTTGAGAGCAAGGTTCATAGTGCCCGAAAATTATGATGTCTTTGACTTCGCCCCTGTCGGCTATCCAAGCTTTGAACAGGCAGCCGAAGGCGGCAGGCCGTTCGTTCTTCTGGAAATGATGATCGCGCTTTCGGGACACAGGAATAAGCTGTTCTATATATTTGAAGGCGATTACCAGTCTATGCTCGAACAGCTGAAAAAACACACGGGAGTGTCTGCCGACAGCATTGATACAGGAGAGGTCGATATCAGGTCTTTCTTTGAAAACGACAGCCTGTGCGGTTTTCATCTCAATACGCCGTTTATGAAGAATTTATTTGCCGCCGTAAAGCCCGAGGATCCTGCCGACCTTGTGAAGGCAATGGGGTTCGCCAACGGAACAGGCACATGGACAGACAACGCGGAACAGCTTATCAGGCAGGGCCATACGGCAAAGGAGCTCATCTCGTTCCGCGAGGACGTTATGCTCACACTTATGGGATACGGGATAGACCGCGAAACAGCATATTCCATATCCGAATACGTCCGGTTCGGCAGGGCATACCGAAACGGGTTCAGCGAGGAACAGCTCGGGCTCATGAAAAAGCACGGCGTTCCCGAATGGTACATAGGGTCAATGAAAAAGATACTGTACCTCTGGGTAAGATCACATTGCGCTGCAAAGCTCCGGTATATCCTTCAGTGTATCTGGTTCAAGATAAACTACCCGACCGAATTCTATGCGGCGTTTCTGAGCTGCAAGGTGCCGAAGGATCTTGACCTTTCGATGCTTGCGGAGGGAAAGGAGCACATCATGCAGGAATACGGGAGGATCAAAGAGAAGGCAGAGGTTTGCCTGCCCTTTGAGGACAAGCATAAACTAAACGAAAAAAGGCAGTATTTAGAGGCCGTGCTCGAATGTTCTGACAGGGGGATAACACTTATAAACGCAGGCAAAGGCGGCAGCGGCTCGGTGAGGTTCATACCGGATAACGGGAATATCAAAATGTATTTATAAAGATAATTGATGCTCAAAATACTGCGCCCCCAACCTGATATAATATAGACAGAGAAAAGAGAGGAGACACAACGACAATGAAAAACTTCATAGAGATACTGTCGAGGGAGAGGATCGAGAAAATGATTCGTTCGGGAGAGCTGAACGAGGACGATGCCGTTGTCAGCTTCTGTGATACCGACAAGGTGCCTGTTGATCTCAGTAGTACGAGGGCGGATCATTTCGTAGTCAAGGCGGATGATCTTTACTATGATGAGATATGCGAGCGTTACGGCGATGAATCTAACTATTTCACCGAAGCCGATGAAGCTGCGGGATTCATTATCAGTGCGGTCGCTGCGGGAAAGCGTATCATCTGCCAGTGCGAGTACGGGATGAGCAGAAGTGCAGGCTGCGCGGCGGCGATATATGAATTCTTTATGGGTGCCGGTATAAGGGCTTTTGCGGACAGAAAGTTCTGCCCGAGCGTGGTCATCTTCGATCAGCTGTATAAGGCGCTTTGCCGCGCAAGGCTGAGCATAACGGATATTGATGTCGATGCTATGCGGACAGGGAGGGCTTTGATACCGTTCACATCAGAGAAAAAGAATGAGGAGACAACGCTATGGAAAATATATGGTTCGGTACAAAAGAGGAACTTGAAAAGCGGGCGAAAACAGGTTGCTTCAGCGAGCGCTTCGCTGTGATCTGCTTTTACGGAAAGGACGAGCAGCCTGTTGATCTGAGCAGACACGAGGCGGAATATATCTGCGCATATCTTGAAGATGTAAGTGCTCACGGCGGAGCTACTGAAAATAAGAAAGAGTTTTTCCCCGATGCGGACAGGATCGCAGATATGGTCATCCGTGCGGTAGCAGAGGGAAAGGCACTGTATTTTCAAGAGGACACAAGAGGACTGTCCTGCGCGGCGGCAGTGCTTGAATTCTTTACGGGCGGCGGTATGCAGGTGTTCGGCAGAGTCCGTTATCATAAGGGAAATTATTGTCTTGATGTGAAGATCTGCGAGAAACTCTACGGCGCTCTTTGCTGTGCGAAGCTGATGCATAACGACATAGACTTTGACAGTTTGAGGACGGGCAGGGCGGCTTTCGACAGGCAGGAAATGATCTCGAAGATATACGACATTATGACAGATGAATGTGCTGTCTGCGGCGGTGACGGGAATGCCGCAGGGCAAAGCCACAGAGTCTTTGCGTTTGCAGCCGTCACGAAGGATAAGATTTTCTATTACTTCGCCGCAGGTCTCTTTTATGACGGTTTTCTGAAAGAGTATTCAAAGGATGATATTGAGTATTTCGGAGTGGAGTTTGACAGTATAGGAAACACCTGCGGTGCAGCGTTTATAGATTCGGAGTGCGGTACGTCTTTCACAAATGAGCATCTCTCGGATTATTTCGGGATTATCAAGGAGAAATTCGGAGTTAATGAAGAACAGATATATGACTGAAAAGGTGAAAAGGAGACGTTGTTATGGTAGATATTACGCTGATGAACAGAGAGAAGATCAGAAACTTAGTGGAGAAAGACAGCCTTAGCAAGAACTGTGTCGTGTTCTGCTTTTACGGCGACGGTGAAGACCAGATAGATTTCAGCAAGACCAAGGCAAAGGGACTGTGCGCCAAGCTGGAGGATATAAGCTATGAAGAGATCAGGAAGCTGAATAAAAACAGGATCGAGTTTTTTGAGGAAGCCGATATAATTGCAGGTGCGGCAATAAAAGCAGTCGCAGAAGGAAATGAGATAATCTGTGAGGAAAGCACTCTCGGTGCGTCCTGCGCGGCGGCTATACTTGAATTTTTCACAGGCGGCGGTATGCTGATCTTTAACGATAAACTGTGCAGAAGGAACGACTACGGCCTGAACGAGGAGGTGTACGAAAAGCTTTACGGCTGCCTCTGCTGCCTGAAGCTGCTGCATGATGACATCGGCATTGACAGGCTCAGGACAGGCAGGGCGGCTGTGAACAGGCGTGAAATGATCTCGAAGATATACGGCATCATGCAGAGGGAATATGAGATACTCAAGGCCTGTGAAGCCAAGGGCGAGGGCGTTGTTGAGGACGTGGGCAAGGCGGACGGGCTGTATGTATCTGTCCGCAGCGGTGCACGCTCGGCCGAGGAGCATAACGAGGTATTTGCGTTCAGCTGTGTTACAAAAGATAAGGTCTATCACTACTACTGCGGATTTCTGTTCTCGAAATTGCTGGGAGATTTTTTGGACAAATACACTAAAGACGATATCGAATATTTCGGGTTGGAGTTCTGGCACGAAAACAATGACTACGGTGTTAAGTATATGGATTCGGAGTGCGGTGCATCCTTCACGACCGAGCATCTCAGAACATATCACGCGATAATAGACGACAAGTTTGACGTTAAGGAGCAGGATATTTATGACTGAAGCAAGAAAAATCGTTATCAGGAAATTCGAGATACCGAACACGGCCTATTCTGGGAGAAGATATGTCAGCAGGGCGATAAGATTTGATACCGGTGAATGGCATCTGATCTCCGAAGATGGTGTTGACGGATCGGACAGATCGGGTGTTAAGGGCGGAATAATTGTCCTGCCTGCGGGCGAGGGTACAGCATTGAAAGCCAAGATGCTCTATGAGCTTGCGGAGAAGTATCAGCTGAGCGGCTGGACGGTCGGAGAATATTTTTCGGGCGAATACAACTGCGGCAACGGAAAGAAGTTTAACTGTAAAAGCTGCTCTATCGAGCTGCTTGGTGCAGAAAGTCAAAAGCTGAACCAAACGGCTGCGATGATATTTAAAATGTTGAGTCTTGAATACTGTCTGCTGTTTAGCTATAATGATAAAAAGCTGTACTACATAGACAGAGAATAAGGGGGAAACCATGAAGATAAAATACTGCGATCTTTCGAGGATATATGAAATACCGATTAAGTGTTTCGAGCCTGAGGACGATGTGTCTGGGTTTATTGTCGCTGTTCACGGTTTTGCAGGGGATAAGGAAAGCTCTGCTATCTCGCTGTTGGCGGAGAGAATGACCGCAAGGGGATATGCGGTTATAGCTTTCGATTTTCCTGCTCACGGTGCAAGCAAGGCGGATGAATATTTCTGCGCCGCGAACTGCCGTCTTGATCTTGCAAATGTATATGAACACGCCTGCGAGCTATACCCCGAAGCGGAGAAAAAGGCTGTGTTTGCCACCAGCTTCGGCGGATATATCACGCTGCTTTCGCTTGATACCTTGCCCAATGATGTGAGGATAGTTCTGCGTGCGCCTGCGGTGGATATGCGGGCGATATTTGAAAAGATGCTCCCTTTGACGTTTGATAAATACAAACACGACGGCTTTGCGGAAATGGGCTATGAGCGAAAGATCAATGTCCCATATCAGTTCTATACGGAGCTGTGTGATAACGACATTTCTCAAAAGGATATGCAGAGGGAAATGCTTATCATACACGGTGACAGGGATGATGTTGTCCTGCCGGAATACATCACTAGATTCTGTGAAGCAAATCCGAGGGCAAGGCTTGAGATAATAGCGGGCGCGGATCACCGCTTCAAGGGTAAGGGAGAGATCGAGAGCGTCATAAGGTCTGCGGAGAGATACATAATAGGCTGATCCTAAGGACGGTACATTTTTGGTGTATCGTCCTTAAAACTGTTTACAAGACTGCGAAACTAGTGTATAATAGGAATAACGATTTTTGATAAATAAACCGGACGAAAGCATGGTGATCAAAATGAAAGAAAGAATACTTCTTGCTCCCTCTGCAAACGGTACGGAGCTTCTGCGCACGCTGGCGCAGCACGGCATCGGGACGTTCGGGCTGCGGGTGATGGGGCTTGCGGAATTTGCAGACTATGTGCTGATGTGCAGCGGCAAAGCGCTTGATCGTGAGCTTGTAACTTCGGGCAAAACAAGGGCGATGATCTATGAGATCATGCAGGAGGTGCAGTATTACAAGAACATCTCTTTCAGCGATGCCGCGGATATGGCAGGGCTGCTTGCCTCACTTAGGTCACTCGTGATTGGTGACGAAGCGGATAATATGCGCTCTCTGCTTGCAGACGGAGAGTTCCCGGAGGCAAATTCCGCCCTGCTGGCGGTCTATCTGAAATATATGTCAGCGTTGGATGCGGAAGGTCAGACCGATGCGGTAGGCTTAGTAAGATATGCTGCGGAAAATGCAGAGCCACTGGCCGCAGAGATCATTACGCTCGACGAATATCCTCTTTCTCCTCTCGGGAAAAAGCTTGCGGAAACAGCTTCGGCGGGAAGCTGCAAGGTCATCACACTTAAAGATCTGTTCGGCTTACAGGACAAGCCTTTAGCCGTGGAGTCGGTGACAAGATCCTACGGCAGCATGAACGAGCTGCGCGATGTGCTCGACACGATACTCAAAAACGGTCTGCCGTATGATACCTGCACAGTCGTCTGTGCAGATAGCTCCTCAGCGGTGATGCTTTACGAGCTCTCGGGAGAATTCGGCATACCTGTGACCTTCGGCTGCGGGCTGCCCATAAGCTGCACCTATCCCGCTTCGCTGCTGCGCCTTATCGACAGGTGGAACAGCGATGGTATGAACGGTATCACGGCGCTGAACAGGCTTATCTTCTCGGAGCAGTTCGACAAAAAAGCACTTGCCGAAAAACTGGGCTGCACACTCTCCGAGCTTCACGGCGCTGTTGATGCTGCAGGCTCTCTGCGGCTCTCATTTGACAGGGAAAAGAATGCCGGTAAGCTGGAAAAAGCTCTTGCCGCCGTTAAAGGATCTGACGGGCAGCGAAGGAGCATCGAGCTGGCGGGAGCTGTGTTCTCGGAGCTTGAAAACGGGATAGCATATATCATCGGGACTTATGCGGTGCTGCGCCCCGCCTGTACGTCTCTTGACAGGTCAGCGGTGAATACGATATGCTCGGAGCTGGAGGTCTGCAAGGATAACGATGAATGCTTCGATATGCTCCCCGGCATACTCGGCAGGAGAGTTTTTCTTCAGAACAGCTGCGAGGGCGCACTGCACATAGTATCTGTATATCAGGCTCCCTGTGCGCTGCGGAATAACCTGTTTATCACCGGGCTGACCTCCTCGGCTTTTCCGGGTACGCCCAAGGAGAACCATCTTATCAGCGACAACGATCTGCTCCGCTTCGGGGGCGATGCTCCCACCTCGGCAAATATCATCTCCGGCAATCGGAGAGCCTTCCGCACTCTGATCGAGCTTGCCTCCTCGGCGAACTGCACTGTCAGGCTTTCATACAGCGGATACGATACCGCTGAGCTGAAAGAAAACAACCCCTCCTCGCTGCTGTTCGAGGTGCTGCGGGAGATCAACGGCGGAGCCCTCACGGATGACGATATGAAAAGGCTTATCACTGAAAAAGGCTATTTCGCCTCGGAGCTGACAGCTGACGACTGCATAGTTAAAGCCTATGCGGAGGGCAAGGCCATTGTTCCGGAAGCAGCAGAGCGATCTGAACTGTCGGGTGAATATCCGTCAAAGCAGAGCTTTTCTGTCACCGAGCTTGTGAAATTCGCAAAATGTCCGAGACAGTTTTATTATTCAGCAGTGCTGAAGCTCCGTGCCGACGGCGAGGACGACCCTTTGGAAGTCGTAAACTCTCTCGATCTCGGAAATCTGCTGCATGATCTGATGGAAAAGAACGCCGCCGCAAGGATGACAGAGGCGGAGCTGCTCGCCGAAACAAAACTCAAATGGCAGCGCTTCCTGGCACTTCGCCCTCCCATAAAGGTCAATGATGCCATCAGGGTCGGGCACGAGCTTGAGAGCATGGTCAAGTACGCATACGGTTGCGACAGGAACAACAGGATACTAAAAGCAGAGGAAGCGATCTCGTTTACTCACAGTTCTGGCTTTAACGTGAGAGCCAAGCTCGACCGCCTTGAGGAGCTGCCTAACGGCGCTCTTGTCGTGGCGGATTTCAAGACTGACAGGAAAGTCAGCTACCACGGTAAGTCGTTTGCCGGATGCACACAGGTGATGCTCTATGCGTACATTCTCGAAAAGCAGTACGGAATAAAGGTCGGCAGAGGCGAATACAGACTCGTCAGACACGACAGAACGATAGAATGCGGGTATACCGACGAAATGCGCAGCAGCGCCGAGGAGTTCCTCGACAGTATCGCCGAAGCGATAAGGACGGACACGTTCCCGGCACAGGGCAAAACGGATGTGTGCCGATACTGCGACTACAAGGAGCTTTGCGGAAAGGAGGCTAAGTGATATGACAGATACAGACAAGCTGGCACGCGAAGCGATACACCGTGACACAGAAAGGAACATTTTCGTTGAGGCAGGAGCAGGCTCCGGTAAGACGACCGAGCTTGTGGAGCGAATGACAGCGCTGGTCGTTTCGGGTGCAGACATCAGTAAAATATGTGCCCTCACTTTTACAAAAGCCGCCGCGAGAGAATTCTACAGCCGCTTTCAGTTAAGGCTCTCCGGAATCGTCGCAGAAACGGATGACGACAGCGTAAGGGAACGCTGCCGCAAAGCTCTGGATAACATTGATCTCTGTTTTATGGGAACGATAGATGCATTCTCCGAGCTGATACTTAAAGAGCACCCTGTCGAAGCGGGACTGCGGTCGGATTTCACCATAATTGAGGACAGAAGTGTACCGGCCTTATGCCGCCGGGCGATAAAAAGCATAGCGAGCGGCGATTACGGTGCAGCTCTGCTTGACAGCTACATAAGGCTTAAAAACGTGGCATACGACGAACCGGAATATTTTTTTTCGATCCTTGTAAAAAATCACGGAGAGCTTATCTATACTGACCTCCTTGTACCCGACTGCGAACACGATATAAACAGAGCCCTTGCAAAGCAAAAGCAGGAGATCATGCAGCTGCTTGACTGCCTTACGGAGCATCCGGAGGCAGCATATACAGGCAAGGGAGCAGCTCCAAATCCCAAATATCCCGATATGCTCGCCGCATTCGACCCCGCATACAGACGGCTCAAGGGCAGCTGGAGCGAATGCTTCAAGGATATCATCAGGTATCTCGATCAGCTTGACGGCTACCGTATCAGCTGTCCGCCGGAGGAGCTTGGCATAGAACGCACCGACCTGTTTGAGCTTTTGAAGTCCCCGAAGGGAACGTACAAATTCGTTCCGAAAAAAGACAGCGAGCTTCTAATTGCGATCAAGGATCAGATCTACTGCACAGCGATTGAATTCTTCGCCGCTGCGATGAAGGAGTTTACCCGCAGGAACATAGCGAGCGGGAAACTTACGTTTACCGACGCTAAATATACCCTTAGAGATATGCTTAAAAACGATGCCTCGAAGGGTGGCAGACTGATACGCCACATCCGCGAAAGACACAGCATTTTCCTGACGGATGAATTTCAGGACACCGATCCAGTGCAATCGGAGATACTGTTTTACATCACCGCAGAAAGTCCCGACCCCGATGTAGAAAAATGCATCCCCGTACAGGGCTCGCTGTTCATTGTCGGCGACCCGAAGCAGTCTATCTACCGCTTCCGCGGCGCTGATATAAAGGCGTATATGTCCGTAAGAAAAAGGTTTGCCGAGGAGGGCGGAGAGGTCCTCGGGCTCACGAGAAATTTCCGCTCAACGGCAAAGCTCAAATCAGTATTCAACGAGGCGTTTGAAGCTCTGCTGCCCGAGGACACGGAATATCAGAGCAGGTTCATGCCTATCCCCACAGAAACCGAGGACGATCCCGACACCTTTACTGGTGTATTCACCTACTCACCCTCGGATAACGATGAAGCGGCTGTGACGAAGCTGATAAGATCTCTTGTCAGCGACAAAAGCAGGCTCGTGCCCGACCCGAAGACCAAAAAGCTCAGACCGATAGAATACAGGGACATAATGGTGATACTTCCCTCGAAGACCCGCATCAAAAATTATCTGACTGCTTTCAGAGCGGCGGATATCCCTTGCTTTGCGGAGGGCGGCAGCACTATGGACAGATGCGCGCCGCTCATTGAGCTCAGCAGTATCTTCTCGGCACTTGCCGCACCCGGCAGCAGCCTTGCGGTCTGCAAAGCGATCACCTGCGGATGCTTCGGTATAACCGAAAGCGAGCTGTCGGAAACTCTCCCGAGACTGACTCTATACAGCGAAAAATCAACGGGAAGCGAAAACACAGACAGGGCGCTTGCCTCTTTGAGGAAGCTGCTGGATATTTCAAAGAACGTGCTGCCGTCTGCACTTTTCGGAAGGATATTAAGTGATCTGAAAATACTCCGACGTGTCGGAGCGGACGACCTTGAGTGTCTCTGCTTTGCAAGAGAGCTCCTGAGGAGCGCAGAGGTCAGCGGCGAGGTGTCAGGCCTTGAGGATGCTGAGGCTATGATCGCAGATCTTCTTGTCAGCAAGCTTGAAAGGACGCTTCTCTTCGAGCTGACCTCGAACAGCGTACAGATCGCAAATCTTCACAAGGTAAAGGGACTTGAAAGGAACATCGTCATCCTTGTCGATGCGCTTGGAAAGCCGAGAGAGCCGGACAGGAATGTTCTCCGAAAAGATGGCCTGACGGAAAGCTGCATTTTCAAATGTACAGATATTGATAATAATTTTAAAGTGATCGTTTCCACTAACACATATTTTACAGACCGCTATGCGGATGAGCTCAATGCCGCTGCTGCCGAAAACGAAAGGCTGCTCTATGTTGCGGCTACCAGAGCGCGGAGCGTGCTGATAATATCCGATGCTAAAGAGACCGGCGGCAAAGTGAATAAATGGGGATTTCTTCTCAAATATGCCGAGGGACAGCTCGATTATATCATCCCTGAAGATTCCGATGGTATGCCGGAGGTATCCGTTTCGGAGGTCTGCGGGCATTTTGAAGATCGGTTTGCTGACGGGAATGTAAAGCAGAAGAGCTACAGGCTGATACTTCCAAGCAAGGTAAAAGCAAAGACCAAAGCCGAAAGATCTGACAGCGAAGCGGATGAGGCGGGATCGCCCGAGACGGAAAAGAAACAAAATGCGGCACTTATCGGCACCCTTGTCCACAGGCTCATGGAGAGGCTTGTGACAGCGCGGTTCAATGCGGAAATGACCGAAACTGTGAGGGCGGTGCTTGCAGACATCGGTGCTGATGAAAGCTATTCCAAGATGCTCGAAAAGGTGTTCGGCACAGTTATGAGCGGTGGATTCAAGCAGGAAAATGATTTTCCTGCTGACATCAGGACAGAGCTTGCCGGAGCGGAGACCTGCTGCGAAGTGCCGTTCTGCTATATGCGCGGCCAGGAGCTTTGCAACGGTGTGATAGACCTGCTCTACCGCAAGAACGGCAGACTTTTCATAGTCGATTACAAGACTACCGCCGAGACCGAGAACCTCGACGAGAATTATTCCGCTCAGCTTGCCGAATACAGGGAAGCGGTAAAGCAGATACTGAACGAGGAAGCAGAAGCATATATCTACCATATAGATATATGATCTATCTCAGAACTAATTTTTTGGGGGATGCGTAATTTTTTATGCATCCCCTTTGTTACAATATGTATGGGACAACGAAGTGATGATATGAAGAGCGTAAATTTTTGTACTCATCCCGAACGTTCACAATTTGTTGACGAATTCATTTTTTCAATGTGTTATGCTTGAATTACGGAAGCGGGAAAAGGCTTGATATCCGATATAAAAAGATGCTGTATAACAAATTATAATGTTCAAAATTTTGAGCATGGCGTGTGATATAATATATTTGTAAGAAGAAAAAGCGAAACATAATTCAAGGAGGAAAACACTATGACAGTACAGGAGCTTTTTGCAAAGGTGAACAGGGAAGAACTCGTAAATCGACTTGATGATTACTGCGGAGAAGAGTTTGCAGAGATTATGCTTGAAGAGTTTGAGGAGATGGCGGCTTACTGTGAAGACAAAGTTCTGACGAGCTATGACTATATCACAAATACCAGATTCCATACTGGAGGGCCGCTTTCGCTTGCGGACTGGGGTGCTGCTCTCGGTGCTGAAATTGATGAAAGTCTCTTTGAGAGTATGACAGAACTTGAGCTCGCTGAAAAGATTTTTGAACAGATGACAGAGAATGGATCTGACTTTATGGAACATAGTGCCGAGATCACAAGGCTGCTTGACGGCGCTTCTCTTGCGATCTGAGCAAATTTGAAGAACACGAAGAAAGAGACAACATAACGAAACGGAGGAACGCAAAATGATCTGCTACAAAATAAACATTGATCTCGACAAGCCCATACCTACAGTCAAAAATGAGCGCGGCAGACACGACTATGACGAGGATGCCGTGAACCGCATCAACAATGCGTTTGCAGAACACAACAGAAAATACTGCGGCATAAGGTGCGCGTTCATCTATCAGGACACACGGAACAGGCTGTCTCTCGGCTTTGTGATCTCCGACGGTACAGCACTTGGCGGCGCTCTTGATGAGCTGATGTCCGCGGCGGGCATTTCGGGAAAGACAGAGCAGGAGGAGATCACTGTCAAGGCGCTTGAAAGGCTTACGCACTTCGGGTTCAGAAACACATTTGATTTCGACAGCGACGATCTCAATGCCTTCGGTATCGGTGCCTTGACACAGGCACACCGTCCGCCCGAGGAAAAGCTCGCACGGGAGCATACATACACTGAGCTGAGAAAGAGCGCCGAGCTCGGTCTTTATGCCGGTAGCTTTTTGCCGGAGATCGACCGCATAATACAGCCTGCTGCGATCGAAAACGCAAAGGGTCATCCCGTACATTATATAGTCCGCACGGGCTGCTCCTTGAAGGTCTGTGACAGACTGATAGATACGCTCCACAGATTCGGCAGGCTTGGTTCGAGGCGTTATACTATTGTAAATTTTCGTCAGGCAAGGGGCGGCTTTGATGCTGAAGCTCTTTTCAGGATAGCTAAGGGCGGAACGGTCGTTTTTGATCTTTCAAATATGGAAGAACCTCAGAGCGGAGAGGCAACTTCAAATATGGTGTCTAATGAGATCTATGATCTGATAAAAGAGCATAAGCTGGGAACGCTTGTGATATTCGCTCTGCCCAACTGTCTCGAAGCGCAGGCGGAGAGGATAAAGAACGCTCTGCCGGAGCTGACCTTTGTGGAGATAACCGAGCGGCTTGCGATGAATGACGAGGCGAAGAAGCTGCTGCGTGCCTTTGCCAAAGCGGACAAGGTAAAGCCCGACAAGGAGCTTTTGTCAGCAGTCGCCAAAGACACGGGTTACTACGCGGGCGACCTGCGTCAGCTTTACGATGTGTGGTATGCAAATGCTCTGAAAACCAAGATCTATCCGCAGTATTCGGAGTTTAAGAAGAATGTGGAGCTTGACAAATCTGTCGCTCCGAAAGGCGACGCATACACAAAGCTCTCGGAGATGATCGGCCTTGCTGAGGTCAAGAAGATAATAGATCAGGCGGTGACCTATTCAAAAATACAGAAGGCTCTCGCGGAGAGAGGAATGCCTAATGCAAAGCGTTCGATGCACATGGTGTTCACAGGGGCGCCTGGTACTGCGAAAACCACTGTTGCAAGGCTGTTCGCGCAGATACTCAAGGACAACGAGGTGCTGTCTGTGGGCGATCTTATCGAGTGCGGAAGAAATGATCTTGTGGGGCAGTTTGTGGGCTGGACGGCGGTACAGGTGAAGAATATGTTCAAGCGTGCCAAAGGCTCGGTGCTGTTCATTGACGAGGCTTATTCTCTGCTCGATTACCACAAGGGCAGCTTCGGAGACGAGGCAATAAACACCATCGTTCAGGAAATGGAGAACGCCCGCGAGGACACGGTGGTGATCTTCGCAGGCTACCCCAAAGAGATGAACGAATTTATCGAGCGCAATCCCGGACTGCGTTCCCGCATATCCTTCTATGTGGATTTCCCCGATTACAGCGCTGCGGAGCTTTACGACATCACAAATCTGATCGTAAAGAACAACGGTTACAAGCTCGCATACGATGCGCGGGAAGTGCTTGTTCCGATGTTTGAAAAGGCGCTCCGATCGGGAGATTTCGGCAACGGAAGATATGCAAGAAACCTCGTGGATCAGGCCAAGCTCGCACAGGCGATGAGGCTCTCAAAATGCGATCTCGGCAGGCTCTCGGGCGATGAGCTGCTTACACTCATCGGTGAGGACTTTGCACAGGTTGGTACTAACGCAATAATAGAAAAGGATGAACCTATCCGCAGGAGGATAGGGTTCAATGCAGGATGACAGTACAACGCTTACAGACAAAGAAACGGAGGAGATCAGAATGAACGCATTTGACAAGGTGATCGGATATGAGACAATCAAAAACGAGCTGCTCCAGATCTGCGATATGCTCCACAACAAAAAGGTCTATGAAGGCCTTGGAGCAAAGCTGCCGCAGGGTGTGCTTCTCTACGGTGATCCCGGACTCGGCAAGACCCTTATGGCTAAGAGCTTTATCGAAGAAAGCGGGATCGGTGCATACACCGTAAGACGCAACAAGGGGAATGACGATTTTATCGGCGTTATCACCGATACCTTTGCCAAAGCCAGGGAAAACGCCCCTGCGATAGTCTTTCTTGACGATATGGACAAGTTTGCAAATGAGGATGATGATCACAGGGATGCAGAGGAATACGTTGCGGTGCAGTCGGGTATAGACGAAGTCAAGGACTGCGATGTCTTTGTTCTCGCCACCGCAAATGACATTCGTAAGCTGCCTAAATCGCTGATAAGGACAGGACGTTTTGACAGAAAAATCATGGTTCAGCGTCCGACCGAAAACGATGCCGATTCTATCATAAGGCACTATCTTTCCGACAAAAAGGTAGCTGATACCGTGAACATGGAAGACCTTGCAAAAATGATAAGTTACAGCTCCTGCGCAGAGCTGGAGACTATCCTTAATGAAGCCGCGATAAATGCTGCATTTCAAAGGAAGGAAAAGATCGAGACGGAAGATCTTGTTAAAGCTGTTCTCAGGATGCAGTATAACTCGCCGGACGATCTGAACAAGTCCTCCGATGAGGATAAGAGAAAGACAGCACTGCACGAGGCAGGACATCTTGTGGTCAGCGAAGTCCTTGTGCCCGGAAGTGTGGGGCTCGCATCAATACGCCCGACAGGAAGGAATCCTGTGGGCGGATTTATACACAGCTGTAAAGATCTTACCCGCAGGCCTTATCAGATACTTGTTTCGCTTGCGGGAAAGGCAGCGGCGGAACTGTATTATTCCGAGACCTGCGCCAGCGGGTGCTGCAGCGACATCAGCAAGGCAGTACAACTTATCAGAGACGGACTCTCGGATAACGGCACTCATGGCTTCGGGATGGTAGATGTATCGGGAGATTTTGAAGGAATCTCCGAATGTCAGAATTCTCGAAGCGAAGCGGTTATTCATGCAGAGCTTGAAAGATATTTCTTCAAGGCAAAGGATATTCTTCTGAAGAACAGAGCTTTCCTTGAAGCAGTTACCGAAGCTCTTGGAGAAAAGGAAACGCTGCTTTATTCGGACATACGCAAGCTGAGAAACAACGCGGAGATCTTTGAGGTGGCAGTATAAGTAAAATATGAAAAAGCCTGTCCGCAGTCGGGCAGGCTTCAAGGAGGGTTAATATGATATACCTTACAGGTGACACTCACGGCGGTGTGGATATGCGAAAGCTGTCCCGCAAGGAACTGAAACGCTCACATATTGAGCTGACGGAGAACGATCATCTTATCATCACGGGCGACTTCGGCTTTCCTTTCACACCGGATGATATAAAAGAATACGAAAGCAATGAAAAGACCGAGTACACCGAATGGATACGCTGGTTTAAGGAGCGCCCGTACAAGGTGCTGTTCGTGGACGGCAATCACGATAACCACGACTGGTGGAGGGAGCAGCCTGTGACGGAAATGTTCAGCGGCAGAGTGCAGGTGCATCCTCACGCGGAGAATGTCATTCACCTGATGCGCGGTGAGGTGTATGAGATCGAGGGCAAGACTTTTTTCACCTTCGGAGGTGCGGCAAGCACGGACAAGGAGTGGCGCAAAGAGGGCTACAGCTGGTGGAGCGGTGAGGAAGCAACTTTTGAGGAAACGGAACACGCTCTTGACAATCTCGAACGTGTCGGGTATAAAGTTGATCACATCATCACGCACACCATGCCGCAGAGCATAAGTTCGCAGCTGCGCGGACTGCGCTTCATACAGCTGCCGTGCAGCACCGCGATGTTTCTGAACACGGTGCTTGAAACCGTGAAGTACGACAAATGGTTCTGCGGGCATTTTCATCTGGATGAAGTCCTCGCAGCAAAGAGGCTGTTCGTGCTGTATCAGACAGTTCACAGACTCGATGAATTTGATGCAATACTGAATGGAGAGAAGACGATGTATTCGATATTAAGAGATGTTTGATGAATTAAGGCAACACCGCACGACCCGCGGCTAGCGCCTCTGCACATCATCTGCTTGCCAGCTTTCCGTCATATTACCCAAATTCTCCTTGACTTG
>ODAJ014781570.1_pt1 | contig 19393 bp, 26 predicted proteins | sample 1539241 | NCBI WGS metagenome assembly ODAJ01 (sample SAMN02144231, study PRJEB22623) | gut metagenome | biome: sheep rumen | host: Ovis aries | place: New Zealand | reverse complement strand
GAACGGCGTGGATGCGGTTCACTCCGCAGTCGTCCTCGAGGAGGTCGCCAAGATGGCGTTCCGCTGCGAGCTCATCAACCCGAAGGTTGCTCCGGCTCCGCAGTTCCTTCAGGACAAGCATTATTACAGGAAACATGGCGCAAACGCTTATTATGGCCAGGGAGGTGCAAAGTGAATAACAAAGAACTCATGCAGCATGCAAATGAAGTGCGCAAGATGATCATCATCGGCACGCACTCCGCAAAGGCAGGACATCCGGGCGGATCTCTCTCCGCGGCAGACATCTTTACGTTCCTCTACTTCGAAGAAATGAACATCGACCCGGCGGAGCCGGCCAAGCCGGACCGCGACCGCTTCGTGCTCTCCAAGGGCCACACGGCTCCGGGTCTCTACGGCGCGATGGCCGAGAGAGGCTACTTCCCGAAGGAAGAGATCCCGACGCTCCGCCACACGGGCGCACGTCTCCAGGGACATCCGTCCATCCAGTATCTGCCGGGTCTCGACATGTCCTCCGGTTCTCTGGGCCAGGGCATCTCCGCAGCCTGCGGCATGGCTCTCGGCGCAAAGCTTCAGAACAAGGACTTCCGTGTCTACACGCTCCTCGGCGACGGCGAGCTTGAGGAAGGCCAGGTCTGGGAAGCCGCAATGTTCGCGGGCGCCAAGAAGCTCGACAACCTTGTCGTCATCGTCGACAACAACAACCTGCAGATCGACGGACCGATCAGCGAGGTCAACAATCCCTATCCGATCGACAAGAAGTTTGAAGCTTTCAATTTCCATGTAATCAACATCAACGGAAATGACTTCGACGAGATCCGCGCCGCCATGAAGGAAGCGCGTGAGACCAAGGGCATGCCGACCTGCATCGTCGCCAAGACCTTAAAGGGCAAGGGCGTCTCCTTCATGGAGAATCAGGTTGCATGGCACGGTGTCGCTCCGAACGATGAGCAGTTTGAGATCGCTATGAAAGATCTGGAAAGGATCGGTGAAGAAATTGGCTGACGTTAAGAAAATCGCAACAAGACAGAGCTACGGTGAGTCCCTCCGCGACCTCGCCGAGGAATATCCGAATCTGGTCGTCCTCGATGCCGACCTCTCCAACGCGACCAAGACCGGCACCTTCAAAAAGGCATATCCGGACCGCTTCATCAACTGCGGCATCGCCGAGTCCAACATGATGAGCATCGCGGCAGGCCTTTCCACGACCGGCCTGATCCCGTTTGCATCCACATTTGCCATGTTCGCTGCTGGCCGCGCCTATGAGCAGGTCCGCAACTCCATCGGCTATCCGCACCTCAATGTCAAGATCGGTGCCACCCACGCCGGCATCTCCGTCGGTGAGGACGGCGCTTCCCACCAGTGCCTTGAGGACCTTGCCCTCATGCGCATGATCCCGGGCATGGTCGTCATGTGCCCGGCAGACGACACGGAAGCCAGAATGGCCGTCAAGGCTGCGCTCGACTATGTCGGCCCGGTCTACATCCGCTTCGGCCGCGCGGCTGTCCCGGTTGTGTTTGACGAGAATTACAAGTTTGAGATCGGCAAGGGCGCCATCCTCCGTGAAGGCACGGATGTGACGATCGTCGCCAACGGTCTCTGCGTCGCTTCCGCCCTCGAGGCAGCCGACAAGCTCGCCGCCGACGGCATCAGCGCCGAAGTCATCAACATCTGCACGATCAAGCCGCTCGACGATGACCTCATCGTCGCCTCCGCGAAGAAGACCGGCAAGGTCGTCACCGCTGAGGAGCACAGCATCATCGGCGGTCTCGGCGGCGCGGTCGCTGAGTGCCTGTCCGAGAAGTGCCCGACTCCGATGTACCGCATCGGTGTCCGCGACCGCTTCGGCGAGTCCGGCCCGGCTGCAGAGCTGCTCCACAAGTACATGCTGGACGGCGAAGGCGTCTACAAGCAGGTTAAGGAGTTCGTGACAAAATGATCAAACTGGCTCCGTCTATCCTTTCCGCCGATTTCAACATTCTGGGTGAACAGATGGCGGAAACGAAGCGGGCCGGCGCGACGTGGGCTCACTTTGACGTCATGGACGGCAGTTTCGTTCCGCAGATCTCCTTCGGAAACCCTGTACTGAAATCACTTCGCAAAAATACAGATCTCTTCCTCGATGTTCACCTCATGGTCGTGAACCCGGAACGCAAGATCCGTTCCTTCGCCGACTGCGGCGCGGACATGATCACGTTCCACTACGAGGCGACCGACGATCCGGGCGCCTGCATCGCGGCCATCGAGGAGACCGGCAAGAAGGTCGGCATGGCTTTAAAGCCGGGGACCCCGATCAGAGTGATCGAGCCCTTCATGCACCGTCTCGACATGCTTCTCATCATGACGGTCGAGCCGGGCTTCGGAGGCCAGAAATACATTCCGGCCTCCACCCGCCGCATCGCGGAAGCCCGCAGGATGTTCACCGACTACGGCCTTGACACCGATATCGAGGTCGACGGCGGCATCAAGAAAGGCAACGTGGACATCGTCTTAAATGCAGGAGCCACGGTCATCGTGGCCGGCTCCGCGGTCTACTCCGGCGACGTCTACGAAAACACAAGGGCGTTTGCCGACCACTTTAAAGAGTGGGAGGCGGCACACTAAGGCATTAAAAAAGAATCCGGGCAATTTGCCCGGGTTCTTCTTTATTTCAATTCTTTGTCACTTCACATCCGTCTTATCCGCTCTCAGCACCGTAAGCAGCATGAAGACCACGCTGAAGGTGATGCCCACGATGACCGCCCTCGGTCCCTCGTAGCCCGACTGCGTAAGCAGCTGGTCCGGTGCATAGTCGACAAGCGACAGATTCTGGATATGCAGCATATTCTGGATCGCCGTATCAATTCCCAGATAGATGAGGCCCAGGAACCCGGTGCCGGCGAGCACCGCCGTCACGAGCGCCAGAGGCTTCGCGCCGATTCCGACTGTCAGGAAAAGGAGCAGTGCGCTTAAGGAAAGAAGAAGCAGCCATCTCACGCCGAACGTATAGACCGCCTGCGGGATCGCCCCGGCGTCAATCTCCACCTTCCCGACGATATACTTGCTGATAACCTGTCCGATCAGCGCAGTCAGCATCAGGACCAGGTTTGAGAGCATGATCGTCAGATACTTGGAGACCGCCACCCGGCTTCTCTTAGGCTGCTGTCCCGCTATATTTTTGATGAACCCGTTCTCGATATCCATGTAGGAGAAGGAGACGACGAGAAGCAGGATAAACAGGGGAAGGAACGTGATCACAAACGGATCGGCGATAATCTCCGATACTTTTGCCGCCTCCGTGGTTCCCAGCGCATCCCCGAGTGCCGCCGTATTCTCAGACTCAGACTCAGACTTAGACTCAGTTTCCACCGACACCGCAAAGCCGACCACAGCTTTCATCAGAGCCCTCTCTACGGGCGCCGACGCAATCGAGGTTACGAGGATCACCAGAAATGCAATCGCAAACATCTTGGACCGGAATATTCTGCGATTATTCATTCTTAAAAGATTAAGCATCCTGTTTACCTCCTGTCATCCTGAGATAATAGTCCTCCAGGGAAATGTTGCGCACGTAGATCTCATGAAGCGGAATCCCCGCCTCCACGATTGCCTTCGCCATCGATGCGCTTCTGTCCAGATTTTCGCCGACCCGGATAAAGCCGTCGTGCGCGATGGTTATCTTTTTGAGGCCGAGGTCTTTCAGGACTTCGACCGCCCCTTCATTGTTCCCTGTTCTGATCGCGATACTCTGCCCGCAGCGTTCCTGCAGCACTTCCGCCGTGAATTCATCCAGGAGCCTTCCTTCGTGAATGATCCCGTAGGAATCCGCGATCTTGGCCAGCTCGTCCAGGATGTGGCTCGAGACCATGATGGTCATGCCGCGCTCATCCCTGAGCTTCTCCAGCATCGTGCGGACCTCGGCGATGCCCTGGGGATCAAGCCCGTTGATCGGCTCGTCGAGAATAATGATCTCCGGATTGCCCACCAGCGCGAGCGCAACGCCGAGGCGCTGCCGCATGCCGAGCGAGAAGGAGCCCGCCTGCTTCCTTTTGTCGATACCGCCGAGGCCGACCAGCTGAAGAAGCGGCTCGATATTTTCGGAAGGCTTCACGCCCATGCCGAGGCATTTGAGGCGCAGATTCTCCTGTGCCGAGAGGTGCGGATAGAGACCCGGGCTCTCGATCAGGACACCGACTTTTCTTCTCATTTTTCCCAGCTCACTGCCCGATTTGCCGAAAAGCGTATAGTCGCCGCTCGTCGGGTTGGCCAGGCCGCTGATGACGCGCATGATCGTCGTCTTGCCGGCGCCGTTCCGGCCGATCAGACCGTAAATTTCACCTTTCCGAATATGAATATTGATATTTTGGGCCGCCGCGTGATTGCCGTAACGTTTTGTCAGGCCGCGGGTTTCAAGAACATACTCCATATATATTCCCCCTTTTTATCTGAATTCCGGGAAGATAAGCACCGCGGCAGCCGCCGCGATACCTCCGACCCCCACAAGAATATTGACAAGGTTGTCGCCGGGTGCGCTGATCTCCTTCGGATCCTTCGGGTTATAGCGGATCATGACTCTCTCCCCGATATCGTATTTCCGGGCCCCCCTGCTCACGTTGCTCACCGCCGTCACATTGCGGCCCCCTGCGTAAAATGTAAACACCGGGGCGTATGTCGGCTGCTCGGTATGAGAGTTCGTGTCCGTCACGTACGATTCCTCATAGCCCGTCACGAGCGCCTCCGTGCGCTCCGTGCAGTTTCGAACCCTCATATATACATTTACCAGGGATCTTAAGCCCACGAACAGAAACACCACGATTGCGATAAATGTGATTGCCTGATCCATACCGTTTTCCTCTTTTCGCAAAGTCCCCGAACAGAGTATCTGCCCGGGGACTCAACACATGCAAGCATTTTACTGGAATGAAAGCACCTTCTTCGGGCATTTGCCGATACAGATACCGCACTTGACGCAGCCGGAGTGATCGATCTCCCAAGTCTTGGTCTTGCGGTCGACCGTGATGATCTTCTGCGGGCAGTTGCGCATGCAGAGGCCGCAGTAGATGCAGCCGTCAAGGTCGCAGGTGATCTCGCCGGCGATATCCTTCTTGAAGGTCACGCCCGAGACGATCAGATCCTTCGGATCCGTCGCGACCATGTGGTAATCCTGCGAGAGCTCAATGGAGTTCTCCTCGCAGAAGTCCGCGCAGGTCGCGCAGAATGTGCAGGAGGTCAGGTCGAATGCGCGGGTAATGTATTTTCCGCCTTCACCCGGCTCCTCCGTCCTTGTGATGGCCTTCGGAGCGCAGACCTTGATGCAGTTGCCGCAGTCCGTGCAGCGGTCGGCGTGGAATACGATCCTTCCGCGGTAAGCCGGAGCGCCCATGTCCTCCGGGTTCGGGAACTTCTCGGTGCTCGGCTTGGTGAAGGCGTTCGTAACGGCTGTCTTCAAAAATGGAAACATCATTTCTTCATCGCCTCCCTCTTCTCTTTCAGGATCTGGGCTGCCTTATAGAGCCCTTCCATGATGGCTTCCGGCTTCGGCGTGCAGCCTGCGACGGAAACGTCCACGTGTACATACTTTTCCAGCGGGCCTTCGACGGAGTAGCTTCCCTTGAAGACGTTGCCGGATCTCGGACAGGAACCGAGCGATACGACGCATTTCGGTTCCGGCACCTGGGCCAGCGTGCGGATCAGTCTCTCCTTGGACTGGGATGTGATCGGTCCGGAGACGACAACAATGTCCGCGTGTCTCGGGGTGCCGGCCAGTCTGAAGCCGAACCGCTCCGCGTCGTAGCGGGGTGTCAGCACCGCAACAAGCTCGATATCGCAGCCGTTGCAGGATCCGGTGTTGATATGGTAGATCCACGGAGATTTCAGTGCGCTGTTATCAACTAATTTTTTGAACATTTTCTCCCCTCCTTACAGACCGAACCATACGAGAACGAGGCTTAAGAGCGCCATCCCCGCGACGAATGTCCAGTAGAATTTGAACAGATGCTCGATCTTAAGACGCGCCGTGACCGCGTGGATCGTCGTCATCGAGAGGATCGTGAGGACCGTGCAGATGACAACGAAGATGACCACGTCGAGAACGACGATGCCGGTGCGGAGACCGCCCATGAAGAGAGCGGTGAAGAGGCCGGTCATGACGAACATTTTCATCGCCGTGTTCAGCTTGAAGAGGCCGAGCGGTGCGCCGCTGTACTCAACCAGCGGGCCTTCGCAGATCTCGGTCTCGGCTTCCGCGACGTCAAACGGCTGGGTTCCGACTTCCGCCGGGATGACCAGCAGCATCGCGATGGCTGCCGGGATCATGGACCAGTGGAAAAGGAGGCTGCCGTTTGCGGCCTGCCATGCGGCAATCGACTCCATCGAGAAGACGAGGCTTGCGCCGCCGACTTTCCTTGCGACCGCAAGGAGGACCAGGACGAACGGAAGCTCGTAAGCCATCATCGTAACCATCTCACGGGAGATGCCGATGCCGGCGTACGGAGAGCCCGAGGAGGAACCGCCCACGATCAGGGCAACGCCCGGGATCGTGATGAGGTAGAGGATAACGACGAGGTCCGCGCTGCCGGAGACGGCGACGAAGCCGCCGACCGGGATGAAGAGCATGATCATCGCAAGGCTCACAAAGCCGACGATCGGGGCACCGAGATACACCGTCTTGTTGGCCGCATGCGGGATGATCGTCTCCTTGCCCATGAGCTTTAAGAAGTCATAGAGCGGCTGGCGGATCGGCGGTCCGATGCGGTGCTGCATGCGTGCGAGCACCTTGCGGTCCACACCGGCGAGCCAGAGACCCACGGCGGAGGTAAAGAGCGCTCCCGGGAAGATCAGGACGAAGACAAGAAGCAGTACGATATTCAATACATTAGACATTTTCTTCTCCCCTCCTTACCGCAAGCAGATAAACATAACGAGAATGATGATTGCAGCTCCCATCACGATGTAGGAAGCGTAATCGGTGACAATGCCGGAGTGCAGGCCCTGAAGGACTTTGTAGTAGCCCTTCCAGTCCGTCTTGAAGCCCCAGAAAAGATCGGAGCCGCCGACCTGGGAGAACTCCTCCTGCTCGCCGGAGAAGAAGGTTGCGTACTTGGGATCGTAGCCCTCTCCGCCTTCCAGCATTCTGCCGCGGGTCGATTTGGATGTCGCCATGACGATGTAGACGCCGAGGAAGACAACCACGAAGAGCAGCAGCCAGACGAGCGGGTTCCAGAAGCTGAACGCCGCCGGAGCAGCCTCGATATCCGTGATGCCGGCCGCCTTTGCGTAGCCCGCGCCCATCATCTTGTCGATGTAGTTCGATACGCCGAGAGCCGCGCCCGCTGCCGGAGCAAGCAGGAACTTTTCAACAACGTTGTAGAAGAGACCGGTCAGCACGCAAAGAACCGCCATGATGACCATCGGGATCTGCATGATCACCGGGACTTCCTTCGCGTTTGCATTTTCCGGATTCTCCTGCCCGAAGAAGACCGCCTGGGTGACCTTGATGAAGGAGGCCAGCGTCATGACGGAGACGATCAGGGCAGTGATCGTGGCGATCGCAAAGAGAATGTTGCCGGACTCGACCGCCTTCGTGTAGATTGCCTGGTAGACCATCCACTTGGAGGCGAAGCCGTTGAACGGTGGAAGACCCGAGATGGAGAATGCTCCGACGAGGAAGCAGACCGTGGTCACGGGCATTCTCTTCGAGAGGCCGCCCAGCTTGTCGAGGTTGGTCGTGCCGGTTGCGGTGAGGACCGCGCCGGCGGTCAGGAACAGGAGTCCCTTGAAGAGCGTGTGGTTCATCGCATGGAAGAGACCCGCGTTGAGGCCCAGCGCCGTTCCGAGACCGATCGCCGTGATGACGTAGCCGATCTGGGAAATGGAGTGGAACGCCAGCAGTCTCTTGAAATCATGCTGCGCAAGCGCCATCGTGACGCCGATGAACATCGTGACCGCACCGAAGACCACCAGAAGGATCTGGATGGAGCTTCTGTCCATCGCGCGGAAGACCACGTAGACCATCCGGATGATGCCGTAGACACCGGCCTTGTTGACCATACCGGAGAAGATCATGGAGATCGAGGTCGGAGCCGCTGTGTAGGCGTCCGCCGCCGGTGTGTGGAACGGGACGATGTAGCTCTTGACGCCGAGGCCGGCCACGATGAGGCCGAAAGCCATGATCGTCGTCAGGTTGAACTTACCGCCGATGATCGAGGAGATCTGTGCCATGTTCAGGGTGTGGCAGACTCTGTACATGAGTGCGACGCCCGCGAGCGTCATGGAGGAGCCGATGGAACCAAGGACCAGATACTTGAAGCCCGCCTCTAGGGCGATCGCCTCCTTGTTCCGGAAGGCTGTCAGCGCAACCGACGCGAAGGTCATGATCTCGATCATGATGAACATATTGAAGAGGTCGCCCGTGAGGACGAGGCCCAGGACCGATGCGGAGAGCATCAGGTAGAGGGTGTAGTAGTGCATCTTGTTCGCATCCTTCTTGAGGTAGCCGAGCGAATAGATGCCGGAGAGCCAGAAGGTCGTGACCACGAGGAGCGCGAAGAAGAGTCCCAGCGCATCCACTTCGTAGCCGATACCGATGGCGTAGCCTTCCACCGGTTCCCAATTGCCCATCCAGTAGGAGATGATCTGTCCGTCGATCATAACAGGTTTGATCAGGGCGTAGATCAGTACCAGAGAAATTGTCGCTATAAGGATCGCGATGCCGTCCCTAATGACCGGGCTTATGCGGCCGAAAATAGCCACCAGGAAAGCCCCGAGGAACAGCAGCATCACGGCCATAACCGGAAAATGCTGTATCATCCGTTTAACCTCCTGATTTCATCTGCGTCGACAGATTTGTACTTGCGGTTGATCATGATGACCAGAGCCAGCGCCATGGCGTCCACGCAGGCGCCGATAACGATACTGGTCAGGGTCAGAGCCTGAGGAACCGGATCCACGAAGAAGTTGGGAGCGACGCCGTTTAAGAGGTCAGCCAGGTAGTAGACCGGGGCGGTTCCGCCCGGGTTGAAGCCGATGCTGACGATAAGCAGGTTGATGCCGTAATCCGTGATTCCAAGTCCAAGGACGATCTTGATCAGATTCTTCTTGGTGCATACCGTGTAGAGACCGAGGACAATCAGAAAGACTGACGCGATATAATTGACTATGATCATTTTTCGTCCTCCTTCTTTTTCGCCTTCTTCGCCTCCTCAACCGGAGCAAGGAAGCCCAGCATGAGGATGAGCAGGAAGCCGACGCCGGTCATGACGTTGTAGCCGACCGCGTAGTCCATGAGGCCGATCGTGCCGTCGTGTACGAAGCCGGTCAGCCAGCCGTTTGCGTAGAATACGTTGCGGCAGAAGTTGGCGCCGAACACAAGACCCGCAAAGCCGAGGAGCGCGTAGATCGTGGTCGCGCAGGCCTCGTTGATCCGCAGGATCTCCGGGTTGATGGAACCCTTCGTCACATCGTAGCCGTAGCCCAGGTAAATGAGAAGCACAGCCGCCGCGCCCAGGACACCGCCCTGGAAACCGCCGCCGACCGGGGCCGTCAGGATGACATAGAGGGCAAAGATGAGAGAGAACGGCAGGAACACGTCGGAACCGCATTTTATAATGATGTTCTTCTCTTTGATACCGTCTTTGAATTTCATGCCGCTTCCTCCTCCTTCTCTTCTTTTTTCACCTTGCTTAAGATCACGAAGGAGCCGACGACCGATGTGATCAGGATGAAGGACTCGCCGAGCGTGTCAAATCCACGGAAGTCGAAGACGACCGCGGCGACGTTGTTCTCCGCGCCGGTGCGCTCGATGTTCTGGGCGACGATGATGTCCGCCACGCCGTCGGCGCCGGTCACGTCGTAATTTGTCGGATCCTCCTCCAGGGCGACGACGTCAAGGTGTTCGTCGTACGTGTCCGAGATGTTGTCAAATGCATAGAACGAGGCGTAGATGCCTGTCACCAGGATCACGCCGAGGGCGAGCAGGGTTAAGATCTTTTTCATTTCTCTTCCTCCTCCTTCGGCGTCGTCAGCTTCACGGCGATGATGAAAATGGCCGTGGAGAGGACCGCCCCGACAGATGCCTCGGAGATAGCGACGTCCGGTGCCTGCAGCAGCATGAACTCAAGGGAGGTAAAACCGCCGGTGATGCCGAGGGCGATGACCGATGACAGAGGCTTCTTGAAGGCGACTGCGCAGATGGCCGAGACAACGATGCCGATAATGACCAGAGTGTTTAAAAGGAACATGATATTCATTTATCTTCCACCATATCCTCTCCGTACTTATCGCACTTCATTTCCTTCTTCGGGCGAACGCCGTGCTTGTATGCGCCGCGGCAGATCGCGTGACCGGAGATCGGGTTTGTAATGATATAGAAAACGCCAAGGACGAGAAGCTTTACGACCATCTCCGGCTCATGAAGGCCGAGGGCTGCGTAGACGGCTCCGCCGATGATGACGCCGAGAACGCCCATCGTCGCGATGTTGGTCGAGGACTGCATTCTCGTAAAGGAATCAGGCATTCTCAGCATGCCGACCACGCCGGCAAACGCGAAGAAAATGCTGATGACAATCAGGATATCTACCACAATTCTCATAGTCTTCCCTCCAGATAACGGGCCACAAGCGTGGATCCCACGAAGCCCAGCACCGCCGTGATGAGGGCAATGTCAAGGAAGATGCTTCTTCCGCTGTGCAGGGCGAACAGGATGAGCGCCATGTCGCAGAGGATGTCGATGCTGTCCGCCGCGACCGCACGGTCGGCAACGCTCGGGCCCAGGATCACGCGGATCATGAGGCAGAGGGCCAGAACGATAAAGCAAACGGCGAAAAATAATAATTCACTCATCAGTCAAATATCCTCCTTACCCCTTTTTCCAGTGTTCCCTTGATCATGTCGCCGGCTGCCTTCGGGTCTTCCGTCGCGACATCGATCCAGTGAATGTAATAGAATGTCTGCTTCTTCGTCCTCACGGACACCGCCGCCGCGGCATCCTCCGGGCTCTCGCCCTCGAGCGGCTCCACAGTCTCCTCGACCGGGACATCCTCCTCGACGATATCCATCGTGATGGTGCCGGGAGTCAGCGTGATCGAGTTGGCCAGCATGGCCTCACCGTACTCGGACTTGAGGTCCACCGGGACCTTGACGATGCCGGGGTTGATGGGCAGAGCCGGATTCAGTGCGCGGAGCGCCACATCGAGATTGGCCTTGAAAAGCTCGACCGGGAAGATGAAAATGCAGTAAATGAGGAGCTGCACCAGTCTCGCCGGGTTCCAGAGATAAAATGAATTCTCATGGATGAAGAACTTTGCGGAAAAGAGGCCTGTAAAGATGCTGACAACAAGACCCACGATCATGTTGCGGACATCCGGTGTGCCCTTACAGAGCGCAACGAGCCCTCCGGATATCAGCAGCCAGAAGATGTAGCAGATGACGGCTGTCGATATCACAGCGGGTATGCTTGCTTTTTTCACAAATGTCACCTCCTTATAAAGGATCGTATTATTTTTTATTATTCTGCTTCAATTGTATCCACGTAGTACTCGCGGCCGGATTCGATCCGGAAATCCGCGCTCCCGCAGGCAGGACACCGGTAGTGCCTCTTCGGCAGCTCACCCGTGTAGCCGCAGGCCTTGCAGCGGATCCCGACGGGGATATTGTCGATCAGGATCTCCGCGCCCTCGGCGATCGTGCCCTTCGCAGCCACCTTGAAATACTCGTGGATGCAGGAGGGAACCACCCCGGAGAGCTCGCCTATCTTAAGGCGGATGGAGAGGATCTTCTTCGCGTCGTGTTCCTTCGCCGCGGGGACGACTGCATTTAAAATGCCCTCTACGATGACCAGCTCGTGCATATCAGCGGTCCATACAGGAGAAGCAGGGGTCGATGCTGGCGATGATGAGACCGGCGTCCGCAACGGAGTTGCCGCGGAGCATGGTCGGGATCGTCGGTGCGTTCTTGAAGGTCGGGACGTGGATACTCACGCGCTCATTTTTCTCGGTGCCGTTGGTGACGACCTTGTAGGAGAGCTGGCCGCGCGGCGCCTCGTGGCGGAACATGTACTCGCCGGGCTTGATCGTCGGGATCTTGTTGCCGCGGTTGATCGGACCCTTCGGGAGATTTCCGAGCGCCTGGCGGATGATCTTGATGCTCTCGAAGTTCTCGAGGACACGGACCACGACGCGGGCGAAGACGTCGCCGCTCTCCCAGGTGCATTTCTTGAAATCAAAATCGCCGTAGCTCGAGTACGGTGCATCCGTGCGGACGTCAACCGGGACGTTCGAAGCTCTCGCGTGCGGGCCGATGGCGCCGATGCGGATTGCATCCTCGGTCGTAAGGACGCCGACACCCTGGGTGCGGAGCGCAACGGTCTTGTCCGTGAGGAGGAAGTCAGCCAGACGCTTGTTGGACTCTTCGATCTTGTCCAGCATCTCGAGCGTCTTCTGGGCCTGCTCCAGCGTGATGTCGCGGCGGGCTCCGCCGTAGGTGACCATGCCGTAGTTGACGCGGTTGCCGGTCAGGAGCTCCAGGATGTCCATGATGGCTTCGCGGTCATCCCAGGAGTGCATGAACAGGCTGTCATGGCCGATGATGTGAAGCGCGATGCCGAGCCAGAGATAATGCGAGTGCAGTCTCTCGAGCTCCGCGATGATCACGCGGATGTACTCGCCTCTCTTCGGCACCTTCACGCCGCCGATGCTCTCCAGAGCCAGTGCGTAGCAGAGCGCGTGCGAATGCGAGCAGATGCCGCAGACACGCTCTACGAGGACCATGGTCTGGATGAAGTTCATGTCCTGCGCCAGCTTCTCGATGCCGCGGTGGTTGTATCCGATGAATACCTCCGCGTCCGTGATCTGCTCACCGTCTGTGATGAGACGGGCATGGACCGGCTCCTCCAGTGACGGATGATACGGTCCGATAGGAACAATGTAACTCACGTCTCACTCTCCTCCTTCTTCGTGTGTACTTTCTCGATGAGTTCCTCCATGGGCGTCACGAGGATCTGTCCCTGGCCGTCCAGCATGTTGTCCGGCATAAACAGTCTCTTTGACGTATCGAGTCCCTCAAATGTGACGCCGATGAGCTCATTGAGCTCCCTCTCCGGCCACTCTGCGGCCAGATCGTAGATCCCCGCGATCGAAGGAAGGACATCCTCTCCCTCGACGGTGTAGGATTCGATCCCGGTTCCGATCTGGTACTCATAGGAAATGTTCGGTTTCCCATCCTTCCCGATGTAACCGTGGATCATGGCGAGGATAACGCCGTCCTCCCGCATTTTCTTAGCGGTCGGGACGATTTCCTCTTTGGTAATGCTGATCTTGTTGTATGATTGTTCCTGCATACCATCCACCTCATTGAAAAATGTTGATAAGTTGCTCTATATGAAACGGCAGTCATCTCCGCCATTATCATCTCTTTAGCAGATCCGCGGCAGCTGGGCCCCCGTAAGTCTCGTCACGATCCGCTCGCCCCCGAACGCCGTCCGCTCGATCACCGCGCCGCTCTTTCTCCTTGTGACCCTGCCGATCACCGCCGCGCCTTCCCCTTCCGGGAGACTCCTCATGAGCGCGAGCGCCGTATCGGCCGCCTCCGGCGCCACCGCCGCGAGCATTCTTCCCTCGCACGCGCAGTAGTAGGGGTCGAGGCCCAGGATATCGCAGGCGCTTTTCACCTCCGGCTCCACCGGGACGTCCTTCTCGTTAAATTCAATTGAAAATTCCGTTCCCTCGACGAACTCGCACAGGGTCGTCGCCATGCCGCCCCGGGTCGGATCCCGCATGAAGCGCAGGTCTTCGCCCAGGGAGATGAGCTTTTCCGCAAGCCGGTTCAAGAGCCCGCAGTCCGAGAGGACCTCGCCTTCGAGGAGGCCTTCATTTCTTGCGAGCATGACCGAGGTCCCGTGGCTTCCGACCGGGCCCGACACGAGGATCACGTCGCCCTCGCAGATCGTCTTTCTCCCGAGCCAGGGCGCCTTGAGGAACCCGATGCCGGACGTATTGATGTAGATGCCGTCGCCCTTGCCTCTCTCGACCACCTTGGTGTCGCCGGTCACGACCTTGACGCCGGCCTCCTTTGCGGTCTTCGCGATGGATTTCACGATGCACTCAAGATCGGCGGCCGGAAATCCCTCCTCGATGATGAGCCCCAGCGAGAGATACTTCGGCTCGCCGCCGCTCACGGAGACGTCGTTGACGGTCCCGCAGACCGCGAGCTTCCCGATATCGCCGCCCGGGAAGAAGTAAGGGTTGACCACAAAGCTGTCCGTGGAAAATACAAGTCTCTCACATCCGGGAATCACGGCCCCGTCGTCGAGCTCCGTAAGGGCTTCATTTTTAAGAAGCGGGACGATCAGCCCGTCGATAAGGGCCGCCGTCTTATTGCCGCCGCTCCCGAAATCCAGCGTTATCGTATCTTCCAAGTCTCATACCTCCTGATATTTGTAGGCCGCCGCGCAGGTTCCCTCCGAGGAGACCATGCAGGGGCCGTACGGGTCGCCCGGTGTGCAGGCCTTCCCGAAGAGCGGGCACATGTTCGGGGAGAGCTTCCCCTGGATGACCTCGCCGCACCGGCAGCCGCTCCTGTCCGGGGCATATTTCGGGCGGATGTCAAACTTCTTCCGCGCGTCGAATGCGGAAAATGAATCCCTGAGCATCAGCGCGCCTCCCGGAATTTCGCCAAGGCCCCGCCACATGTCGGAGGCGGGAGCAAGATACCTGTCCATGACGGCCATCGCAAGCGGATTTCCTTCCGGTGCGACGGCGCGGGTGTATTCATTTTCCATGCGGGGCTTACCCTCGGCGATCTGCCGGCAGAGCATGTAGACGGTTAAGAGTATATCCTCCGGCTCAAAGCCCGCGATCACGGCCGGGATGTGAAACTCCTCAGGAAGAAATTTAAAGCCCTCCTCGCCGATGATGACCGCGACGTGCCCCGGGCAGATGAAGCCCTGCACGTTGAACGCGGGATCCGCGATCAGGGCCCGAAGCGCCGGCTCCACCGTCTTCAGCATCGGAAATACCGTGAAATTCGTGAGATTTTCGGCCGCCGCGGCCTGCACCGCCACCGCCGTCCCGGGCGCCGTCGTCTCAAAGCCGACGCCGAGGAACACGACCTCCTTATCCGGGTTCTTTTTTGCGAGCTCCACCGCGTCGATCGGCGAGTAGACGACCGCGACGCGGCTGCCTTTCGCCCGCATCTTCCCGAGATTCTGCCCGCGGACGCTCCCGGGCACGCGGATCATGTCGCCGTAGGTTGCGATGATGACGTCCGGCCGGGCAGCCAGAGCAAGGACCTCGTCGATGAGCCCCGCCGGTGTCACGCAGACCGGGCAGCCGGGCCCCGAGAGAAGATGGATGTTGTCCGGCAGCATCCGCTTTAAGCCGGCCTTCGCGATCGCCATCGTGTGGGTCCCGCAGACTTCCATGAGGTTGATGTCCGGGAGGTTCAATTCCCGGATCTTTTCAATATAAAGTTCGGGGTGCTCGCGGCAGAGTTCAAGCTCGGAGGGCATTTTCCACCTCGCGGGCGGCCGCAATGTCCGCCTCGGCCTGCTCTTTCTTAAGCCGCTCGATTGCAAAGCCCGCATGCACGATCACATAGTCGCCGACCTTCGGCTCCTTTATGAAATCCACGCGGATCTTACGGCGGATACCGTCACGTTCTCCGACGGCATCCATCCCTTCTATATTCGTTAATTTAAGGGGAATGGCAAGACACATACGTGTCCACCTCCTTCAAATGTAAATTGTACGTAATGGACATGTCTGCACGATGGTCAGTATATCCCAGTGTGCATAATCACTAAATAATTTTAGCATAGGGAATTTTAAAAAGCAATCATTCGGGAGTCCGATATCGAAATGCTCTAAAAAAAATGCACGGCTTTTCCTGCCGCTTTTCATTTTCCGTCTTCCTATGATATAATAAACGCATGAATATCACAGACTTACTCTCAAATGAACTTCAGATCAAACCCTGGCAGGCCGAAGCGGTCATCCGCCTCATCGACGAGGGCTGCACCATCCCGTTCATCGCGCGCTACAGAAAGGAAGCGACAGGGGCGTTGAACGACGAGGTGCTCCGGACCTTCGACGAGAGGCTCCGCTACCTCCGGAACCTCGACGAGCGCCGCGAAGCGATCCTAAAATCGATCGACGAGCAGGGCAAGCTCTCTCCGGCACTCAAAAAACAGATCGAGGCAGCCGAGACCATGGTCGCCCTCGAGGACCTCTACCGCCCCTATGTGAAAAAGCGCCGCACCCGCGCCATGATCGCCCGCGAGAAGGGCCTCGCCCCGCTCGCGGAGTTCCTTCTGCGCACGGACGCCGGGCTTGACGCCCTCGCGGAAGCCGCCCGGTACGTCGATCCCGAAAAGGACATCCCGGACGCAAAGACCGCCCTTCAGATGGCGGAGGACATCCTCGCCGAGGACATCTCGGACAACGCCTCCTACCGCGGCTTCATCCGCCGCAAGACCATGGCCGACGGCACGATCGTCTCCGAGGCAAAAGATAAAAAGGCCGAGTCCGTCTACGAAAACTACTACGAATACGAGGAGAAGCTGGACAAGCTGCCCGGCCACCGCATCCTCGCGCTGAACCGCGGCGAGAAGGAGAAGATCCTCACCCTCAAGGTGAAGGCTCCCGCCGAGGACATCGTGACCTATCTGGACCTCAAGACCGGCGTCAGGAAGCACCCCTCGACCGGGACCTACATCCACGAGGCGGCGGCCGACGCCTACAAGCGGCTGATCGCGCCCTCCATTGAAAATGAACTGCGCTCCGCCCTCACGAAAAATGCCGAGGAGGCCGCCATCACGGTCTTCGGCAAGAACCTGACCCAGCTCCTCATGCAGCCGCCCGTCGCCGGCAAGACCGTCCTCGGCTGGGACCCGGCCTTCCGCACCGGCTGCAAGCTCTGCGTCGTCGACCCGACCGGCAAGGTCCTCGACACGGCGGTCATTTACCCGACCGCGCCTCAGAACAAGGTCGCCGAGGCCAAAAAGGTGCTCACAAAGCTGATCGAGAAGTACCATGTCGACATCATCTCCGTCGGCAACGGCACGGCCTCCCGCGAGTCCGAGGCCATCATCGCGGATTTCATCAGGGAGTCCGGCCTCCCGGTCACCTACGTGATCGTGAACGAGGCGGGCGCCTCCGTCTACTCCGCCTCGAAGCAGGGCGCCGAGGAGTTCCCGGCCTTCGATGTCGGCCAGCGCTCCTCCGCCTCGATCGCCCGCCGGCTCCAGGACCCGCTCGCCGAGCTCGTCAAGATCGACCCGAAATCCATCGGCGTCGGCCAGTACCAGCACGACATGAACGAGGCGCGCCTCACGGAAGCCCTGACCGGCGTCGTCGAAAACTGCGTAAACCGGGTCGGCGTGGACTTAAACACCGCCTCCGCCTCCCTCCTCGGCTACGTGTCCGGCATCTCAAAGACGGTCGCCGGCAACATCGTAAAATACCGCGAGGCCAACGGCCGCTTCCGCGACCGCCGGGAGCTCCTGAAGGTCCCGAAGCTCGGCCCCAAGGCCTTCGAGCAGAGCGCCGGCTTCCTGCGCATCCGCGGCGGCTCCGAGCCCCTCGACATGACCGGGGTCCATCCGGAGTCCTACGAGGCGGCAAGAAAGCTCCTGAAAGGTCTCGGCTTCTCCGAGGCGGACCTTGCCTCCGGCAAGACCGCGAAGATCCGCGAGAGACTTAAGACGATCTCCGAAAAAGAACTCTCCGAGACGCTCGGCGTCGGCGAGTACACGCTCCGCGACATTATCGCGGACCTCGAAAAGCCCGGGCGCGACCCGCGTGAAAATGCCGCCGGCCCAATCCTCAGAAAGGACGTCATGGAGCTCACCGACCTTAAGCCCGGCATGATCTTAAAGGGCACCGTCCGGAATGTCATCGACTTCGGCGCCTTCGTCGACATCGGAGTCCACCAGGACGGACTCGTCCACATCTCCGAGCTCTCCGACCGCTTCATCAAGCACCCGCTCGACGCGGTCTCGGTCGGTGATATCGTGACCGTGAAGGTTCTCGGGGTCGACGTCAGGAAGAAACGCATTTCTCTCACCATGAAAGGGTTAAAGTGATGGCCGATTATTTCATTTCCGAAGTGAAGCCGACCGAGCGGACCGCGCTTGCGATGGTCGACAGGCTCCTCGTCGCCGAAGGCATCAGGCGCGACGCAAACCTCGACTATATCTGCGCGATGTACGACGATGATTACAACGTCATCGCGACCGGCTCCTGCTTCAAAAATACGCTCCGCTGCTTCGCCGTAAGCCATGACCACCAGGGCGAGGGGCTCTTAAACCAGATCGTGACCCACCTCATCGAGTACCAGCTCGGCCGCGGGAACCTCCACCTCTTCCTCTACACGAAGACGGACTCCGCGAAGTTCTTCGGCGACCTCGGGTTCTACGAGATCAGCCGCGTAGACGGCACCCTTGTCTTCATGGAGAACCGCCGCGACGGGTTCACGCGGTATCTTGAGGGGCTTAAGAAGGAGTCCGGGGCTTCATTTTCGGAAAATGAAAACCCCGTCGGCGCCATCGTCATGAACGCGAACCCGTTCACGAACGGTCACCTTTACCTTGTTGAGAAGGCGGCCGCCGAGTGCAGCGTCCTGCACCTCTTCATGGTGAGCGAGGACGCCTCCCTGGTGCCGTTCGCGGTCCGGAAGCGCCTCATCATGGAGGGCACGGCCCACCTTAAGAATATCATTTACCACGAGAGCGGCCCCTACATCATCTCGAGCGCGACCTTCCCGTCCTATTTCCTGAAGGACGAGGCCGCCGTCATCGGCGGGCACGCGCGGCTCGACATCGCGGTCTTCACGAAGATCGCGGCGGTGCTCGGCATCACCCGCCGCTACGTCGGCGAGGAGAAGTCTAGCGTCGTGACGGGCCTCTACAACGAGATCATGGCCGCCGAGCTCCCCAAGGCCGGGGTTTCCTGCGTGATCATTCCCCGCAAGGAGGCGGACGGGCGCGCGATCAGCGCCTCCACCGTCCGTACATACCTCAAGGCAGGGAACCTCACGGCGCTCAAAGGCCTCGTCCCGGAGACCACCTACCGGTTCTTCACGTCTCCCGAGGCGGCTCCGGTCCTCGCCGCGATTCGCTCCGCGGGCGAGGTAGTGCATTACTGAAAAAGACGGGACGGTTCTCGGAAAAACGGTTCGCAAGGAGAATCGTTTTTCAAGAACCGTCCCCGTCGGCTCTGAATTACACAAAAACCGGCTGCCTCGCGGCAGCCGGTTTTAACTTATGTCTTATGCGAACTGGCTCATGTCAACCTTGCCAAGGCCGGACTTCTTGATGCCCTCGGCAACCCAGTCTTTCTCTTCCTGGTCGAGCGGAAGGACCGGCTTTCTCATCAGAGCGCTCTTGAAGATGCCGCGCTGATACAGGGTCTCCTTCAGTCTTGCG
>ODAJ012187112.1_pt1 | contig 19418 bp, 13 predicted proteins | sample 1539241 | NCBI WGS metagenome assembly ODAJ01 (sample SAMN02144231, study PRJEB22623) | gut metagenome | biome: sheep rumen | host: Ovis aries | place: New Zealand | reverse complement strand
ACGGCCACTTCTACCTGCGAATTGAAGCTCAGGAAGACGGCAGTTGGAAGCCAAACGGCATCGTGGAGAATACGATGCCATACGACCATCACCTGATTAACATCCCTTATGAACTTCGTCGCCGCTATTGCAAATACACTGTAGAAGGTGGTAGCTTCACCGTGCAGCAAGACGACAGTGACAACCCCACACCGCAGGTTCTCAATATCTATTATACCGTAGATACCGACAAGGCTCCGCTATTCGTCAGTGAAGACGAATTGAATGATTTCCGCAACTATATCACCTCTGGCACAGATGCCAACTTTAAGGGTGACAAAAAGTTCAGAGACTACTTCTACTTCCTTGATTTAGATTGGAACCTGAAGAATCACTTATACACGACTGGTGACAAGACCGGTACCGGTACTGGATACCGATTCTCTGCCGCCGATCCAAAGCAGATGATGTGGTATTTTGTGGGCGATCCGTACAATGTTCGTCTGTTCAATGTCTATACTGATATCAAAAACTCCAATGAGACACGTAACTTTGTGCGTCACCGCTATGCCAATGGAGGGCACAGCACTGCCTTCAACAATAGCGATGACATGAAATACGATAACTCAACCTTTATGGAGAATGTCACACAAAAGGAGTTTAACTGGGAGATGGTTGATCCATATGTTGGTGTCACAGGCGAGTACAATGTGGTAAATTCCAATGTGACCTACCGCCTTTCCAGTTTGGAGGGCAAACCTTTTGCTTTGCGCATGAAAGATGCGAACGATGTCACCAAAGAGGTTATTTCTGATGCTACATATTATTATTTAAGCAGGAACGGATCTACGATAGGTAAAAGTCTGTATTTTTATGAAAACAATACGTTATATCCGAAACTGAATGAGCAGAATTCTTTCCCAACCTATCCAGACAATCGTCATACGGCAAACAGTGACAATGTCACGGTAACGCCGCTGACTCCGGCAAGGCTTCTCGTCACCGTCTATGATCCAGATGAACCGACACGAAAGGTTACAGACAACGAGGTTTCCGACTACTTTGCCGTTACTGACCGCTTCAAGGGAGTTCCTGACAACTTGCAACGCAAGTACTGCAACTACTGGTGGGTAAGTACAAACCCCGACCTCAAGTCGGAAAATCTTGTAGATGAGAATCAATACTATACCGTCAGTGGTACTGACCTGCATCTGTATGTGCAATACCGCGAGACAGACGATTCTCCTTTCTCGAAGGAGGTCAGCGGTGTGCCAGTACTGAAGCGAGATGCCGATGCATCACCATGGTATAATATGAACATCGATCAATGGTGGGCATTCTTTAATAGTAATCTTGAAGGTAAGACCTATGCTGTCAACGGTAAGGGCGCAAACTTCTTCAACAATTCCCAATTGTCGTTCGTGTTTAAGGGTAATAAGCTACCCAACACAGAAGAAAAGTTCCGCAAGGGATTACAGTGGGCACTTGTCGGTGACCCGTATAACTTCCAGTTACGTAACAGTCGTGACAGGATGGATTCGGATTCACCGAATAGTGAGCGTAGAACCTCTTACATTAATCAAACGAATATCAATACTTCTGGAACGACGTGGACATGGTTGCGTAACGCCAGTACGGACAATGAATATTTCCTCAGTGAGAGTGATACCCGCAAAACGGTAGTGGCTAATACCACTGCTAACAACAGCCGCCGCGACGGAAATTCTTTGTTGAGCTTGCCGCCGGATTATTCTATTGAACAGCAAGAGCTTACTCGCAACTTTAAAGTAGAAAATGGTAATGGCGCTTCCAGTATCACTACGGGTGACAACTATGCTACGGGCAGCAATATGTGGCTGCAAACGGTAACCGATGAAGGTGCAGACAACGAGTCGTTCGATGCCATCGTGAATGTTTATAACAAACTGAACGAACTGGTGGCAACTACTGGATGGACAGAACTGGCACGTAATAACACTGAATGGAACGGTCACATCACTACTGAAGTGCAGCGTTGGGGTTGTAACTACCACTACTGGGCTGACGAGACCATGACGCGCTATCCGTTCAGAACGCTCAACCAGACCGATGGCAGCGGAAACTTCCTGGTAAAGGATGGTGGTACTGTCTATGTCACCTATGACTACGATGAGTCGCTCTACTCCTCGGAAAACGAGTACCGTTGGGTGAACCTCTTCTTCAACTGGGACGATGATCATAAAGAGTGGAGAAAGGAACATAAGACTAATATGTATGAATATACTGCCGAATATTGGGATTATGATACTGATTTAGGTACGTTTGTAAAACGTAAAGATAATAGGATAGAGCAGGATTACGATATATGGGAACAGCACGACCTATATGTTGATACGCAAGAAGGATGGATAGAGAGTCCGAAGACAACGGGTACTTATAATAAGAATAAGGCATACGCTTACCACGATGGAGGCCAATATATAGAGTCTGAGGCTGCTAAGAGTCAGAAATGGGCTATGATAGGCGACCCGTATAAGTTCATTCTCTATAACTATAACCGTAAGGCTGAAGCAGGTGCCAATAACTCCTACTACCTAAGATGTAACACTTCTCTAAATGGAGGCAATGTCATAGAAAACTACAATTTTGATTCCTTCGAAGGAAACAAGGAAAATTATGAAGGACTCTATTGGACATGGAAGGTTGATGGAACGCGCTATACTTTTGCACAGGGTAATGTGACAGATGGAACTACTTATGGTCCACGTGCAGGTCTGCCAGAATCGTTCTATCAAGACTATGTTGGTGCTACTGCATCTGATGATTCGGAAGTCAAGAAAGCAGGTTTCTCGGTGGAAACAGGCTACCTTGCACTGTGTGATATGAAAGCCAAGTCGCTCTATGATAAAAAAAATCTTGTGGGCAGTGTATATGGCTATCCTACCTTCACCCATAAGAATCTTATTACGACACAATACACCTCAGAGGCAGACGGTGAAAATGCACCGTTGAAATATCATACGGGTACCAAGGATAAGTTCCATGATTACGATGATGGTACGTTAAGTCGTGACTATACGAACGATGAAAGTTTGGTTGATGTAAAAACAATCACTTTGGATGAAAACGATCAGGAGCAAGTAACTTATGTCCAAAGGAAATTTACCGAACTTTGGCGCGAAACGTATAATGGCGGAAGCAGTGAAGATGTTTTCAGTTCCGGAAAATATGCAGGTTACTATGTTGGCCCAGAGGGCAACAATGACATGGGATTGAAGCGTGATGAATACAAGGAATTTGTTACTTACAAGAGTGAGCAGAGCTACGATGTAGCTTCGGTAGAACCAGCGAATCAGTATCTGATACTCGATGTCAATGCAAACCTTGGTAACTTGCAAGAGAAGTATATACCTCGCTTCCTTGTCATGCCGATGGCTGCACAGGCGAACAGTATTACCTTCCGTTTGGATGATACTAACAAGTATTATGATGGTTCTGATAAAGAGACGAAACGCAGTGCGTATAATGTTGTCTTTGACCACACTTCGTCGAATTACGGTGTAGGCAATACACTTGCTTTGCCGTGGATGATGCGCCGCCAGTATTGCGACTATAAGTTCTATCTGGTTGGAGCTTATGATAAGAATGATGCGACAAATAAGTTATCAGCTCAGATTGAAGCTAAGCGTATTGATGACCTTATTCTTGATGATGAGACTCCGCAAGCTTCCAACGCACATCGTCTTTCTACTGCAGAGCGTTCAAGCAGCAATAGCTTCTGGACTACTAATGTTGTAGATTTGACAAGTAATACCTCTGTGTATAATAGCACACAGCATGAATATGTTGTTCCTGAGGAATGGAAAGACAAGGATGTCTTTATTCTCGTGAAGTACAAACCGACAGCTGAGTTCGAGGCGATGAAGAGTACCAGTGCCGCTGGTGCTAAGTGGATAAACATCAAGAATGTGGAGAATGGCAACATGATGCGCTATACCCGTTCGGGCAACGTGACGGGAGAGAGCCGCGACTCTCTGAACGATGTGACCAACGATTATCTCTGGGCTGTCGAGGGCGACCCGTACGGTTTCGTGCTACACAACCGTTACGCCGTCCACGGCTTCGACGGTACGCTGAATAAGAATTGGAGTACGCTGTTGACCACCGACAAGGTGAACTCTACGGAGAACTTCAACTATCGTAGTGGTGTCGATGATGCTAATGAAAACTTTACCTATGATGATAATGGTGACCCTGTCATCAAGTCGGCTATTCTCTATGGTGCCAAGGGTACTTCCAATGCCTTCGGAACCGTGAGCGAGACAACTACGAATGCCGTATATGAAGCGATGACGGGCAACTATGACAAGGGCATGATTATCCACCCGGTGAACGGATGTATCAACATCAAGGATCAGAACGGATACAAGTACTTTGGAGCATTCATGTTCAATGGCGCACCGACGGGTGACCCCGTACAGCTGAACTACATGCAAGACTGGGAGGTGATGCGTAATGTCTATGCGAACTGGACGCTGAACAAGCCGACAGCCGCTCAGCTCTTACCTTATTATAATAGGGCTGGCTTCGTGGGCGGACTGAAGGCTGACGTGGCAGCGAATACGGAATTGTCGTATGGCGGTGGAACGGTGGACGTGCCGGCACTATTTAGTGCATTGAGCGCCGGTACGGCTACTGCCGAGCAGTTCAATACGGCTTGGGATCTGGTTCATGATCCGGCCAACCTCGTGCCGTTCGAGAGTGGCAAGTTCTACCGACTGAAGGCATACTCTGCCGGCAACGGTGTGGTAGGCGGCGACTACGTCAGTGGCTACCTGCACAAGACAGAGCTTGATGGAGCAAAACCGTTGCATATCTATGGTAAGGCTGGTGTTGCCAGCAACATCAGTTCTCTGCTCAGCTATGACGGCAACGAGTGGGCGGCAGAGGTTGCCAACAAGAGTCTGCTGGAGATTCCTGATGTCGAATCTGACCCGTCGAGCATCTTCTATGTTACACGTGACGAGAATGGCTATGTGAAGATGGAGACTCAGGGACTGGTGGTCAGCGACAGCAAGATGATGGCTGTACCCGCCGAGCCTACAACGGCACAGACGGAGAGTATGCTCTTCCAGATGCAGGACATCGGTCTTGGCGCATTCCAGATGCGTACCAAGGCAAACGTCACAGGCGAAAATGCAGAAACTTCGTACCTCAGCTGCAACCCGAACACCTTGAAGTATGGTCTGAACACTGAGGCTAAAGAGCTGAACATTGCTTCGGGTGTCAGCAGCGGTGCAACTGTGAAGACACACGACACGAAGTGGCTGCTGGAGCCGGTGGGTGCAACTGCAACGAACGAAGCAGGTACAGCTTATCAGCAGCCGCTGAACTTGAAGCTGAAAGATTACGGCGAAGATATGTACTATGCTTCCGTCTGCCTGCCTTTCGATGTCACCATTCCGACTGGTGCTTACGCCTACAGCTGTACCAGCACCATGCGTGGTGAGGAGAAAACGGCACCTAACGGCTCGAAGTATTATCAAGTGAACATTACAAAGGTTGCCGGTGAGGGCTTGGCTAATGGCAACAGAGTCCTCCCAGCCGGTGTTCCTGCCATCATCTACGTTGACGGTTGGGATCTTGCAGGAAAGGAAGTAACCGATGCAAGTACCGTACCGCTTACCGTTGCCGATCCGTCAGAAATCAAATGGGACGCAAATACGGTGGAACGACTACGAGACAGTCAGTTGAAGTACCAATACCTGACTCAGGAACTGGAAGACGTCACCGACGATCAGTGGGTATTCGTCTTCGGTAAGTCGGGCCGCAACGTGGGCTTCATGCGCAATGCCAATAGCGACTATACCGGCATGGAGAACAATAAGTTCGTTGTGCACAACAAACTCTATTATACTCAGCCTAAGACAGCCGGTCAAGGAGGTCGGTTCCTGTTCTTGAACTTCTCGGCAATCATGGACGAGGTTCAAGACCCGCCGATAGCAACCGGAGTGCAGGAGGTGACAACCAGCGAACGTATGCCTATGAATGAAGACAATACCATCTATGACCTTCAGGGACGTAAGGTTACCCAAGTGGTCAGCCCAGGTGTATATATTGTCAATGGTAAGAAAGTCGTAATCAAGAAGTAATGAAGGAAAGAATGAAAAAAGTATATCAAGTTCCCGATACGCAGATAGTGCAATTACGTTTGCATTCCCATCTTGCTGAGCGTACGCCAGGCATTGGAGGAGGTGGTTGGGAAGAATTTAATCCTAACTCCAATAAGTCAGAGCAGGGCGGTCGCGAAAACCGTGGCTCGTTCTTCGATGAAGACGAGGCAGACGATGGCGGTTACAAGAAGTTTCAGCTATGGGATAGTGCGGACAGCAACTGATGCAAGGAGTATAGGCTGATGTCTATATGAGAAGAGGGGGATGCTTCACCACGGTGCGGCATCCCCCCTCTTCGTAGGCTTCCACTTAATTTGACAATGTATAAATAGCAAAAAATCTGCTCATCATTTGTAGGTATTTCAAAAATTAATATCTATCTTTGCACCTACAAAATGTAGGTATCTGTATGGCAGGACTGCATGGAGGAACCGAATTATACATTAACATTATTAACAATAAAAAGGAAAACATTATGGCTTACGTAATTAGCAATGACTGTATCGCATGTGGTACATGTATCGATGAGTGTCCGTCTGGAGCAATCTCTGAGGGCGACATCTATTCTATCGACCCGGATGCTTGCACTGAGTGCGGCACTTGTGCAGATGTTTGTCCGAACGAGGCTATCAGCCTTCCCTAATCGGCAACGCTCACACTTACTGATTAAATTCAACAGGCGGTACCTCCGGGTGCCGCTTTTTTTGTGCTTCTATTTAGTTTCTCTCGCTTAATCGGCTACTTCACCCGCGAGGTGTCGTCGTGGTTCTGTGACTTTTCACCGTTGCCTTTGATAATTTTATCGTAATTGTATTGTTCATCTAATATTCGAGTTTCACATTTGTACGACGGGCTAATGACGTTTCGGTGGTCTTTGTAATAGGGTGAATTTGTCATTCCGCCAAGATAAAGAAGTAACTGGCAGGTGTTATCAGTCATCATAGGGCGGTTAATTGCTTGTTTGATAAGTTCTATGGTGTATGGGTGGTGTTGTTTGTAGTAATCTGAGCACCAGATAACAAATGGAACTTCATATTGGAATCGTAGTAGTTGTTTCAGATTGTCACCACCAAAACGACCAGTACTGTCGCGATAGTCGTAAACTTCCTCGCCATGGTCGGCTAAATAAATAAGAATTGCATTTTGTTTCTGGTAAAGCTGCATGATCTTGTTCAGGGTATAATCATTATATGCGGTTGCATTATCGTAATGTGCAATTAATTGCTTCTTTGTCATTGTTAGCCATTCTTCGTTTCTGTTAATACTGTCAGCCGTAAATACTTTAAACCTTCTGTCATCAGCTGGATATCGTTTGTCAAATTGAGTATGTTGTCCCATTAAATGGTATATGGTCAATTGATTTTGATCAGTTTTCATGGAAGTGCTTTTATAGTAGTCCACCATTTGTCCATCGTATGCAAAAGTGGTGTCATTTGTTTCATGGTAGCACGCTGCTGCCATTCGTGGTGAGTATAGGAATGTGTTCATGGCAAAAGTGAACGTTGCTCCTCTACTGAAGGTTTTCTGATTATCGTACATTGTAACATGGAAGCCCGCTTTCTTGAATACTGCAGAGATAGGAGGATATTCGTTCCATTTCTCGCCATCGGTCATACTATTGCAGCTGATAAGATTTCTTATGACATTTGTTGTTAAGTTATATGGACTGACAGCATTGGTAAAAGCAAACAGGCGACCTTCTTTTTGTTCTTTCAGCATGTTAGGAGTGGTATTTAGTTCATAGCCATATAGTGAGGCGTGGCATTTGATATACGATTCTCCTATGACGAAAATGATGCAGAGTGGCAACTTATCTTCATGGATGGGACGTATATGGTTTACATTTTCAGCCAGTTGTATAACCTTTTCCATTTCCCTTTTAGACAACTGTAAATCGAAGACCGCAATGGCTGTTCGTGTCAGGGCATCGCTGGGATGGCGCATGTGTAGGTTCCATGCTGAGACCTCGTCTGTTGTCTGACACTGAAACAACGTTACATAGCACCAACTTGTTATGCACCCCATGCTCAGCATAAAGGCTGAAATACATCGTATAGTGATGTTAACCTTCCCCTTTTTCAGTACAGAAGATGTCTTTATCCGATTCTTTTCTGCCCAAATCAGTTGAATGCAAAATAGTATAGCCAGTGAAGGAATGATATATATACTGGGCATGTAGCGTATGGAATGCAGGAATTCCATGCTTTCTTGTTGGGTGGTTTCAGCCAATAACGTTAACACACTTGGCGAGATGTGCAGGTCGAAGTTTACTTCTAAAGAAGCCTCAATCAGGAAGAGTGTAAATAGAATTGTATACATCATCCCTTTTACAATCCAGCTCTTGCACAGATATGCGACAGAAGCTGCAATATAGGCATGTAAATATATGATGAAAGCCCTGTTCGCAAAGTTCTGCAATAGTGAACTCCAACCTACCAATACGATGTATGCTATAAACATTGGCCACTGGTCGGTAATGGGATTTATCCAAGGCGCAAAAAAACATTTCTTACAGTAAAGTAAAATCTTCATAGTCTACCGATTCTGAATGTCATCGTATAGTGTTTGCAGAATGGCTTGTGCTTTTCTTTCCCTTTGTTTGTCGGCACCGCTGACGATACGTTTACCGTTGAGGTCACAGACCGTTATCCCTGTAGAATCTCGGAATTGATAGCCGCCATTATAAGTCATCATGGCAAAAGGATATTGGTAGTTTTCTGCCAGAACATCGCGGCTGAAGATGAATTCGTCGTGAGGTAGCCCCAATTGTCCGAGAACAGTGGCAGGAATGTCGGTTTGTGAAACTATGGTTTCAATCTTTCCTCTCTGTTCAACAGCTCCTCCCGTGAAGAACAGAGGTATGTGCGGAAAGGCTGGTGATTCTGAAGGAAGGTACGGATAACCGTGGTCAGCTGTACAGACAATGAGCAGGTTCTCCCAGGCTGGTGTCTTTTTGAGCCTATCTATAAACTTTCCGAAGCAATCATCGGTATACGCAAAAGCATTGTCTATCTTGTCAGTATACTTGTTGAAAGGAACGTCAAAGGGATTGTGTGAGCTAATAGTCAGATAGGTGGTATACCACTTTTGCTTTTGCAATTGTTTTCTCTGTATGTCATTGAAGAGCCATTCAAAGGCGACATGGTCAGGAACTCCCCATTCCGTGGTTCGCTTTTCGGTAGGAAAGTCTTTCTGACTGATAAGTTTGTCATGGCCAGCTGCAATGAAATAGTCGGCCATGTTGAAAAAAGTCATGTCACCGCTGTATAGCATCTGAGTCTGATAGCCGTATCTTTTCAAAGTTTTAGCCAGTCCGGGAAGATTCCTGACCTTATGCGTGTACCGCATGATGCTGGTGGTAGGTTGTCCGAGATAGCCGCTCAGTATGCAGACGATGCCTCTGTCCGTTCTGAAGCTTCCTGCTATGGCATTTGAAAACCACAAGCTCTCCGATGTCATAATCCGTTCTGTCTGTATTCCTATCGGTCTGGTATTATCCAGACTCTTCAGGAAATATCCTCCAAAACTTTCCATGACGATGACCAGCACATTGGGTTCCTTCACCCTTAGTACATGCTGTGTCCCGACACTCTTGTTGGGGAAAAGACCATTGTAGATTTTTTTCCGCTCCTCATCAGTATAAAATCGAAACTCTTTTGCGAAGTTCTCGCGCTTGGTAACGGAGTAGGCAACATTGTACAGAGGGTTGAGGGCGGCATGGTTGAAGAAGGTTATGGATGAGTAATACACCCTTGCAGGGGTATTCGGCCATATTCGCCATCCTCTGATGATAGAGAAGTCAATACCCAAAAGTAGTATAAAGGCGAAACATACTAAAAGCCTTTGCTTTATGGTCTGAACGTAACAGTTGTTATCCAGCAATTTGACAGACCAGGTAAATACTTTCCAAGTGATATAGGACATGACAATCGTTGCCGTTATTCTTATGGTCAGGTAGCTCCATGAAACACTTGCAAAGGCATCTTTAGGATCTGCAAGATAATAAAAAGCCATCTTGTCGAGCTTGAATCCCCAGAATTCATAGAGCGAAGTGTCGGCAACGGTGGCAAGTACCATCAGAACTGCTATGATGGCATCGTAAACCTGAAGACTCTTTTGTAGCGGAAACCGACGTAGCAGGCATCCCGACCACGTGAAAATCAATGGAATTACTGTCAGATAGGCAGCTGTAGCCGCGTCGATGGCAAGACCGTTCGAGTAAATATCCCATATATCGGTCAGTCGATATACCGTGTTGTTGTATCCTTTATGCCACAGCAGAAAGACAGGTTTTTGTACGAACAGAAAGAACCCAAGGCATAGCAGAAAATGTATGGCGATATACGCCACTTGTTGTTTTATATGTTTCATCATTCTAATATCTTTGTCAAGATGGTTAATGGTGACAATTCTCTCATGCAGGCGAAAGAATGTATTTTGCATTGTTCGCTTCCAGCGATAGAGCAAGGTTGGCATGGCTGGGGCTTCATGAGAGCGTCATTCATGTTATACTGCCAAGGAGTAAAGCCGCAAGCTGGTGTCGTTCCTCCCCAAAGGGTGACCACCCTCACACCCGTCAGTGCTGCTATGTGCATGTTGGCAGAGTCCATAGCTACCATGACGTGAAGGTGGCTCATCAGCTCAATCTCAGCTTTCAACGAAAGTTTGCCTGCCACGACGTGTACCCTTGGCAGTCCTGCCGCCCACTGGCATAATGTTTCTTCCTCCTTCCCTTTGCTTCCGAAAAGGAAAATCTCGTTCCAACCGCTGCCCTGAAGCAATTTTATGACCTTCAGCATCAAACTTTCCGGATAAATTTTGCTGGGATAGCGAGCAAAGGGAGCGATGCCCACCCATCGTATGCCTCTTCGTTTATGCAGTGGTATGGGGACGGCTGGCAAGCTGTTGCCGAAGAAAGTTGTGAAGAGGGGCTGAGTGGGCAGCCCCATCTTTGCGAAAACGTCGAAGTATCTCCAGATGAAGGGTCGTCGTGTATGCTTTTGCCGAAACAAGATGTCGCCTCTCTCCCAACGCCTCTTGTCTAGCATGGCGACAGGCTTCAGCCGAAGTAGAAAGTAGAGGTCTATCATCCACGATCTTGAAACGTTGTGCAAGTCAGCGACCTTGTCTATTCTCATCTTGTGAAGGCTCTTCAATATCTTGCCTGTAGAGACATCCTCCGCTGGTATAAGTGTAATGTTGGAAGGCTTTCTTACGAACAACTGGGCGCACAGGCTGTTGGTCAGGACATAGAAGTGGTGACGGGTGTAGGTCATCGCGACGCTGTAAATGGCTGGAATGGTCATCGCCACATCGCCCAAGGCAGAGAGTCTGATGATGAGGATGTTCTTTGGCTTTGTATTCTTTTTCATAACTTTTTCAGCATTTGAATCCATTTCTTTCCAGTCCTGTCAGTAGAATAGCTCTTTGCTTTTCTAATGACTCCGTCCTGCATCTGCCTTCTCCAACTGTCGTCTAATGCCAATTGAGTGAGAGAAATGGCATAAGCCTCTTCGTCATAAGGCGTTACGAGAACTCCCTCGTCTGGCGATGAAACCATTTCCCTTGCCCCGTCGAAACTGTCAAACATGACAGGAACGACACCGTTAGCCTGAGCTTCGGCTACGGACATGGGCCATCCTTCAAAGGATGAGGTCATGCAGAGTATGGCAGCTTCATCATAAAAGGGTTGCATATCTTTCTTATAACCCAGAAATGACACCCTCTTCAGGTTCAGATCTTGAGACATCTTTTGTAGGTAGTCTTCTTCTTCTCCAGAGCCGATTATACTGAGTTGCCAGTCATGTAGTGGCTTTTGGCACTTCTGCCATATACGAAGCAGTCGGTCAACTCTTTTATCCCTTCTGCTAAGCCTGCCCACGTATGCAATAATCTTTTGTTTTTGCATCTTAATATGCTGAGGATGTTCAACAGGATTTGGCAATACACAAATCTTGTTATCTTCATTCAGTCCCAGTTCCGTGATGACTTTTTTCTTATACGCATGGCAAAGGACACCGTAAGCATCTGCCCATCTGTAGATTCTCCGATACTTTTTTCTGTAGAATGTAGTGAGCAATTGTTCAAAGCCGCAGCGATATACCATGTTCGTCAGCAGGTTGTGCTGCTGTTTTTCTTTGATATCGATGAACTCATAGTAGGGCAGGCTGTGCAGTTCAAATACGATTTTGACACCTGTTTGTCTTTTCAGCCAGTCGGCATAGAGTAGTTCCCGATAAGTGACAAGAGCGAAAACCTTTTCTTTTATCACGAAATCCCTGATAGTACGTGCCGTTTTCCATGATGCCTTGATGTTCCCATGAAGAACCTGAAAGGTGTTGAAAGCCGGGCGTGCATCAGAAGGATAAAGCTGTAAGTGGTGGTGTGCAGTTAGGATGCTCACCATGAACCCATGTGAACATAGGTAGTTGGCAACATCGTATGTCACCTTCTCTGCCCCGCCATAAGGGAAATCTTTATGGATAAACACGATATGCTGCATCTCCATTATAGTTGGGAATTTGTCAGTGTGAAATACTTCTTAGCCACTAATAGTTGGGTGGCCAGTTCAGAACTCTCATCCATAAACATGCTGACGTACTCGTGTGCATGCTTAATAATGGCTTCGGCTTTATCCTGATGGGAAATATAGTAGTTTAGTTTCTCTATGAGGTCAGAGTAGTCCGGTTTTACCTCAATGTAGTGGTAGTTGGGAATCAGTGTCCCTTCCATGAACCATGTTTCAAACTTCATTGGCGCTGAAACGGCAATAGAGTTGGACGACATGACCCATTTCAGGTTAGTGGCAACGTCTATTCCCTCAATGCAAGCAATGAACTTGTATTGCAGCTGTTCTTCAATGCTCATGAATCCTTTGACGCTTTCAGGGAAGTCTTCATGCACTTCGGGCTGGCTTTTTCCGACATTGCACATGGAATGGTTCCAAAACATCTCGCAGAATAATCTCCGCCACGGTCTTGCATTGCACCATGTGGTGCGTGAAACCAACATGTCTTTTTTCTCGCTAAATGGCAAATTGTCCTTAACAAACTGGAAATGCCGGCGGCTGTCCAGTTTCAATATCACCGCATTTTCGTTGTCATTGCCTATCGGACGGCTTTTGACAAATGTGGGATGGGAGGGTATCTGTGTAACGTCGCCATGAATGAACCTGAATCTGTAGTGTGAGGGGAAGTATTTCATGACACGATACTGGTCGTTGAAATAGGACGTGAAGCGCCGTGCTTTACCGTCGGCAACATATTTCCTGTAAGGAAAATGATAGTCACCCACTGTTACGCCACCGTTCAGAGGCGTGCATGATGCCAGTTTGTTGTAATAGTCTGCCCTTTTCTTCATCAGCTGGATTTGCTCACTGCTGAATGCACTCATTGTCTTTTCCAGCCTGTGCTGATACCAGATTCTCGGCACAAACAGGTAGTTCAGGAAATTACTGGTATAGTAACTTCCGTTGGAAAATCCCTTTCTGATGCCGGTAAACACATGCCCGCTCATAACCTTTTCCTTTCCGTCAAGTAGTTTTCCACACCGGTAATGTCTTTCTTGTTGTCTACAGAGAGCGACTTGCAGTGACAGTTGTAATAGAATATGGGCACATTGTTCTCAATAAATCGGAAGGAATCGTTTTCTTCTATCTTCTCAATGGGACCGCGAGGAGTGTTGTGGTAGAATTCCAAAGCCTTGCTATTGAAGGCTCCGACACCTACGAACTTATGATAGACATAGTTCATGTTTCCCTTGGGGTAGGGGATGGGGCTGCGCGATATGAACAGGCAGCGGTCGTGTTGGTCGGTAACAATCTTCAGGTTGGTAGCATCGACAACCTCAACAGGATTCTCAAAGTCTGTCATCAGGTTTGAGACATAAAGCTCATCTGCACGTATCTCCTCTGGAATACACTGTACAATATATTCCTTGGTCAGTAGCGGTTCGTCGCCATTGACCATTACGTAGAGGTCTGCCGTAATCTTTGTGGAAACTTCATACAGACGCTCTGTAGCGGTTTCATGTTTGTTTGATGTCATGACGGCATGTCCGCCGAATGCTTCTACAGCCGACTTGATTCTCTCGCTGTCGGTTGCCACATAGACGCCGCTGAATTCCTTTACTTCCATGCAGTGCTCATATACCCACTGAATCATGGGCTTTCCCAGGATAAGTGCTAATGGCTTTTCGAAGAAGCGGGTCGACTCGGCACGTGCCGGAATAACGCAAATGATTTTCATGTCGTGTGTATTTTTATTTCTTATGTATCGTGTTTCCTTCCCGGTCGAATTCCCATCGGTTATGGCTCCATAGCCAGTAGCGGGGTTCCTTACGGATGCACTCTTCCATCATGCGCATGAACTGTAGTGTATAGGGGTAGTCCTGATTGGCAAATTCGGTGATGTCCATCTCCTGAATGGTCATGACATAATGTCCACGCTGTAGCTTCTCTATTTTCAGGAACAGAAAATGGGCATTCAGGTGTCTGCCGATTTCTTCTCCCCCTATAGCGTATGCGGTGTCTTGATGGAGGAATGTAGTCCAGTGGTAAAGGTTTTTGCTGTTAGGTCGTTGGTCTGAAATAAAGCCGACAAGGAATTGCTGCCCCTCTCTTTGCATCTGCAGAAGATGTCTGACGGCATGGTTCTGCGGAATTGGGATGGTGTTGAACCTGGAGCGTATGGTCTTCATGAGGCGATTCATGATACTGTTTCTGATGGGTCTATAGATTTCGGCATTGATGGTGGGGCGGCTATAGCGTCGGGTGATTTCTTGTACCCATTCCCAGTTGCCGTAGTGACCGAGAAACAGGATGACAGGCTTGCCGTCGGCAGACAGGTTCTCTACCAGTTCTGTATTCCTGACTTCCACACGCTGTCTCAATTCTGCATCGCTGATATGTAGTAGTTTGATGGTTTCAAAAATGATGTCAGACAGATGAAGATAGAAGCCTTTCATGATGTCTGCAATCTCTTTTTCGCTCTTATCGGGAAAAGAGCGTTCCAAGTTTCCCTTAGTCACAGCATACCTATAGTGAAGTATGTGCATGAGGATGAAGCTTGTTGCATCGCTAAGTCTGTATAGCGAAGGGGACGGCATCCTGGCTATAGTCTTTAATATACATAGGAGTATATGGTATTGGATGTTTTTCATGACAGGATAATCTTTGTTATGTTGGCGGATACACTGGAATGGCAATTAATATACTGCCTTGACCGTTCGCTGACGCGGGCAAGTTTCTCAGGGGCTGACATCTCCATGAACCATGCTTTTATGTCTCTTGGGTTGCGGACAATGTGTCCGATGCCTGTTTCCACCAATCGCTTTGCTGTTTTCTTGCGCCTGATTTTCGGTCCGAAGGCTACGGGAATTCCATATACGACTGGTTCGATGACGCTATGCAGGTGTGGGGTGAAGCCCCCGCCAACGTATGCCCACCTGCCGTAGCTGTAGATTTGTGAGAGTGAACCGAAGAAGTCTATTGCCAGGATTTGCGTATCCCTAAAATCTGTGTTCGTATCGCATTCTGAACAGAGCAGCGTCTTGCCCTTCATGTGGTAGATGATTTCATGAAGGCTCTCTTCGCTGATTTCATGGGGTGCCACGATGAATTTAACGTCTGGATTTGTGTTTGCCAGCGCAGAAACCAGTGCCAAATCTTTCTTGTCACTGGTGCTTCCTGCTACAAATATGTCGTGCGAACCGTTGCAAAAACGTTCTATTATCTTGTTATGATAGGGCTTATGACTCAGGGAAATAGCATTGTCAAACAGTGGGTCGCCAGTGACAATGACGTTATCAAAACCTATCTTGCCGAGGTTGTTCTTCGACTCCTCGTCCAGGACCATGAATGTGTGGACGTTGTGTAAGGCCTTTCTGATAGTTCTTCCGTACCATTTCAACAGGTATGACTTCTTTCCTACATACATCGAGACGAAATACGTGGGAATGTTGCGCCTTCCTAATTCGTTCAGGTAGTTGATCCAGTATTCCGAAATGGCAAAGATGGCTTTCTGGGGTTTCACTTCATCTAAGAACAGGCTGGCGTTTTTCTTCGTGTCCCACGGCAGATAGAAAACGTCGTCAACTTCATTGCTCTTCTGGTTTTTCTTGATTAAGGCTTCAAATCCCGACGAGGAGAAGAACGTAACGACAACGCGGATGTTCTTTTTCCTGATTTCCTGTATGATAGGTCTTATCACGTTGTACTCTCCATACGATGCCGCATGAAACCAATAGGTGCTTTGCTGGTTGCCTTTTGATTTCTCATGAATTTGGGTCAGCAGATTCCATTGTCCCAAGATGAACTTATAAATCTTGGGATTGCTGACCAATAAGTATTTGCGGAAAGCGCGACTGCGCCACATAGCCATGACAAGCCATGCAGCAAACCGCATTCCTATTTGATACAAATGTTCCATTTCTGTTGGCGATGACATCCTTTACGCAATGACCGAAGTGCATAAAGAAATGGCGTAGGAGCTTTTCTTATGCACTTAACCATAGGGGCGGACCTGAGAATGGAACCCCTGCCAACATATAAGAATGCCCCACGCCAAAGCGTGTGCATGCTATACCGTTGGCAAGGAAAGCCATTTCGGGTCTCCCTTTTGCTGTTTATCCGACTATTCCAAAATGATTTCTCAGGTCTCTTCGGTTAAGTGCGAATAATAAGCAATGCATTAAAGTACGGGGCTTTCTCCCCGTAATCGCCTGCAAAAGTATGAAGTTTTAGTCAAACACGCAAAACTTTTGGCTCTTTTCTTTCTCCATTCCTGTTTTCTTAATGGTCGAATGACGATTTCCGGTGGCTGCGGCATTCCATCAAACGTTTGAGCTTATCCGACCTTTTCTCGCCAAGGCAGATATCGGGCAAGCTTCTTGAGTCCCTTTAGGAAACAAACAACCGAAGGTCGAGGGGTGCTGCTCTTTTGACTTGCAGAAGGTATTAGTTTTTCAATAGGTCTTATTTAACAAAAAAGCGGTGTCATGACTGTCTGCATGACACCGCTTTTTACTATCTCATGGCGTTATCTGTATTATCTTACAACCATTTTCCTGCCGTGGTTGATGTCTATGCCTTTCTTCGCCGACGTCTCATTCCATCGCCCACCTGTCTATGGTGCGGGTCTCCTTGGAGAAGTTGACACCTATTAAAAATGTCTGCTTGGTGTCTTGTTCGTATTGCAGCGGATAGTCCTTGGACTTGATCTGCTGTAGGGCTTCCTCGGCTGTGCCGTCGAGCTTAAACTCCATGATGTAGCGGTACTGCGGTGTCTCCAGCAGCAGGTCTATGCGGCCGTTGCTGGTGTGGTACTCTGTATGCGAGTAGAAGCCCATCATCTTGAATACTACCCACATCATGTTCTGGAAGTGGTTCTCCCTGTCACCCTTCAGACTGTCGTATGGTGCACTGGCAAAGAGTGACTTCAGGCGGCTGAGGAACTGATCTATGTTGCCTGCCTCCACGTCGTTCGAGAATTTCTCTATGTCGAATACTGACCGCTGCTCACGGTTGTCAAGGTAGAACGGTGCAAGGAATTTCACGAAACCTTCCTCCACCTCCTCATTCGGGAAACCGAGGATGTATTTCTGGAAACGCTCCTTGTAGCCCTTGATGGTGAGGTAGCCGCTCTGGTATATGACGGGGATGGGGTTGGTAGACTCAGCGTCTATGCTGTTCAGCACGTCTGCCGTGACCTCCGACGTAGCCATCTCTTCAAGGTTATAGTGGTGACGCTTCAAGAGTTCCACGAGGTATGACGGCGTGCCTGTCTCAAACCAGTAGCTGCGGAAGATGTAATTGTTGAACGTGTTTAATATGCTGAAGGGGTTATATATGCCCTCCTTGGAAAATTCGTTGAAGTGGTAGCCGTCATACATCTTCATCAGCCTGACGATGCACTCCTCGCGTGCCATACCGTTGTATGCCGCAAGTTCATCTATCTGCTTGTCGAATACGCTGAGCAGTTCCTGCTCCGTGATGCCGCAGATGGCGTGGTACTTAGGATACATCGAGATGTCAATCAGGTTGTTAAGGTCGCTGAAGACGCTGACCTTGCCGAACTTTGTAACGCCCGTGAGCATGGCGAACTTGATGCAGCCGTCCATGGACTTCAGCGCGCCGTAGAATCCTTTCAGCGTGCTGCGGTACTCGTCCTGCAGTTCCTTGTTGCCTATGGCTTGCAGCATCGGTTTGTCATATTCGTCAACGAGTATGACCACGCGCAGGCCGGTCTTTTCGTATGCAGCCTTGATGACTTTTTCAAAGCGCATACCTAAAGGTAGGTCTGAACGGGCACAATCATAAATGCTTTCCCATTCATGGAGTGAATCGTCCAGTTTTTTTGTCAGCACCTCTGGCTTGTCATACTTGTTGGTGTTCAGGTCAAGGTGCAGCACGGGGTGCACAGCCCAGTCCCAATCTTCCTTTTGGTCTATAGCCAAGCCCTTGAACAGTTCGCGCTTGCCGAGGAACAGTGCCTTGAGCGTAGAGATGAGCAACGACTTACCGAAGCGGCGCGGACGGGAGAGGAAGTAATACGACCCCTCGGAGACGAGGCGATATACCAGCTCCGTCTTGTCTATGTAGAGATAACCGCCGGTGCGGATTTTCTCAAAGTCTTGTATGCCGATAGGTAGTTTCATGGTACAAAGTTACGACTTTTTCCGTGATACTACAGCCTGTTGTCCCCATAAAAATTTATAAATGAGCAAAAAACGGTGTCATGACCACTCTTCCTGCCACCCGTTTTGGCGCTTCTTTATATCGGTTTTTCCTTGGGGTGTTGCAGCAAACCACGCTACATAAAGTTTTAAAAAAGTGCTGCAAATCTGCCACATCTGCAACACCCGTTGATAATCAATCGGCTACGTGTGGCAGAAGTGTGGCAGAAGTGGCAGAAAATGGGCGTTTTAACAGATTGTTAACACGAAATTGACAGTTTTTTTACGTATTTTTGGGTGAAAAATTTGGTTTTCCGACAAAAAATGAGTAATTTTATAGTCAGAAAAAGGTTGTTTTTTAATGTTTTACCATTTTAAATTCTTTACTACAATGGAACTAACTTTATTTGATTTTAATGATGTTTCTCCGCAGTTGGCACTCTGCTTCAACGAAGGGTGTCCGCGGAAGGAGGAGTGTATGCGCTACGTGGTGGGGCGTCAGGTGCCTGATCGGAAGACAAGTGGCATGGCGGTATATCCCAATGCCTTGCACGGCGGCGCTTGTGAGTATTTCTACCAGCTGCGTCTCGTGAGGGCTGCCCGCGGTTTCGGCAA
>ODAJ012050015.1_pt1 | contig 19425 bp, 24 predicted proteins | sample 1539241 | NCBI WGS metagenome assembly ODAJ01 (sample SAMN02144231, study PRJEB22623) | gut metagenome | biome: sheep rumen | host: Ovis aries | place: New Zealand | reverse complement strand
GCGGGTGGCTTCGCGGACTGACGACAGCGTGATATTTCTGGACAACGAGACGGTTGTGGGGAAGGAAGGCAAGTGCGTGGAGATTATGGGCGGCGCGTTTGAGGGCGTGAAGGGCGTGATCAGGCGCGTGAAGAGGTGTAAGAGGGTTGTGGTGGAGATAGAAGGTGTGGCGAGCGTGGCGATAGCGTATGTGCCGGCGGGGATGCTAAAGGAGATTGGGTAGATGGACTTTGTAATTTAAACTAAAGGTAAATATATGAATGAGATAATAATTGCTTTCTTGACTGCATTAGTTGGCGGCTTGATTGGTACTTATGGTGGAGCACGCTTCTTGAATCTGCGTGAGGACTATAAGATGAAGAAAGTCCGCGCGATTGCAATAAAGGCCTTGGACGTGATAAAGAAGTATTCGAAGCAATCGTATATGAATGCTGAGAGTGATTTTAACACGTCACTTTCTATAACTGAAAAGCGCATGGTGATCGTGGCTCTGCATAAGTTGGGTATTCCAATGGGTGTGCCAGCCAATGAGGTTTTTGACATCCGAAAGATTCATTTCCTTGATAAAATGATTGATAAGGATGAGATAGACGGCATTGTGTTTCAGATTGAAAAGGGATACTGTGATAATTTGTTCTATCAAGATCCAGATTCGTACTTCGCTGCTAACTACACTTTGTTCGCTATGAGAAATGCTGGTAAGAAGTATGTCAAAGAGATACTGTCGAAGATGGTGATTAATCCAGAAACGAAGCAGTTTAAGGAGCCGATGAATGATCTTAGCCAGATTTTTACACTTGGAGAATTCAAAGCTATACAGGTGCTGAGGGAGCTGGTGCGTGACCAGATGTATTTTGATGAGAACGGACTGCCGATAAAGGAAAAACTGGATACGCTTATTAAGGATATAGACATGGGGCTGTGGGATTCTTATCTGATGTGGAACTACGAGGCATATCAAAGTGTAATGATGCAGATACAGATGGGGCAGGTGATAGCGGGGGCTGCGCAGAGGACTGTAGTGAATGAGGTAGGTACGAAAACGGAAGAGAAGAAAAAATAAGGATTGTTGAAGGGGTATGTGCGGGGAGCGCATGCCTCTTTGTGCCTCAATGGAGCCGAAGGATTATTATAATCTGTAGAATATAAACATCGAATCGAAATGATAAACAGGCATCTTATACTTATATCAAATCCGGGTAATCCCAATGACGAGAATTATGTCAAGACGACAGAAGAGACGATTGACAGATGGGAAGCGTTTTTTAGAAGTCCGATAGGCGGCTACTGGAAAGATAGGGAGATAACGAGGTTCGGCGAAGGATATGAAGGAAAACTGGAAGAAAAAGACGGGAAACAAAAAGTAGAAGTTTTTTAAATCGAAATACATATGCCAAGAGAAAGTGTACTGACCGCTGCGGAGAGGACTCAGATTAGAATTGAAAAATTGATTTTTCACATCATTCTGAAAAATGAACTTCAGCCTCGTTATCTAAATGAGGTTACTATGACAGGCGAACAACGAACCTTTTTCCGCGACAGATTGGAGGATGCTGCTGCGGGAAGACAATTCGTGTTCCTGGATGATTCTTCGACCAAAACCAAGGCAGAAGAAATTATTAATTGTGACAATGATAGATTTGTGCAATTATCAAAACAACTCGCGGCAGATTTTAAAAGACAGCACGGGGCAAGTGCTAATGACGGCGTATTAATAGTCTCTGTTGCTTCAATTGGTGCCAGAAAGCTTATCTTCTTGATTAAGTTTGATCACAAGAAGATATATCAGTATCAAGTACAGGATGGTGGAAGAGCACTGCTGACAGAGGTTCAAGATACTTTTAGCGAAGATAAAAGCTCCATTCAGAAAGTTGCTTTGATAGATGTTGGTAACACGGCTGCATGGGATGTTCTTGTTACAGACCTTACCGCCAAACCTGAAAAAGACTATATTACAGATTATTTCAAGAGTTTTCTTGGAGTTAGACCAAGGGTAACGGATACGGATTTGACCAGGCAGGCTATGAGCATAGCTTTCAAATGGGCAGTGACGAATCAAAATGATTTGCCTGAAACTCAAGAAACATCTGATTATAAATCCAGAGCTAAGGCCTACCTTCTTGGTAACGACACATTCGATTCTGATGCGTTTATTAATTCTGTAATCCTTGACGGTGATGCAGAAAGACGTGAAAGGCATAGGGCTTCATTCAGACAGATGATGGAAGATGATGGACTGTATGGTCAGCATTTTTCGCTAGTTCATACAGCTTTGAATAGGAAGTCAACAAAGAACGTAAGGTTAACACGTGAAGGTGTGAGAATAGAGTGGGAAGGTTCAGCTGAGGATGTGAACTATTCCGTAGGCGAAAAAGATGAAAACGGACAGCAGACGATAACAATTAAGACAGGTGGTATTACACAATTACAGTAAGTATGTACGGCATATTATTTAATAAAATAGGAGGACTTGCGGCCATCGCTGCCGAAATGGAAGAGACGTGGGTGTCACTATCCTTATCAGGCCAGTATAAGCTGCAATACAGCAAGACTCTCTTTTCGGAGTTGAATGAAGCTCTTGACCAACTTGGAAAGGCGAGGTGTATAACTTACCGGATGGGGAATGCCGTTGTAACCTTAGAAGAACTGCAAGAATCGCTTGTTGACGATGTCCAATGGTCTGTTGGTATCAACAAGCAAGCGTTTATGGGGAACGGAGAGGAAATATGTAACTTCTTCTTCGACTCGGATTCGTTCAGGCGATGGGCAGATAGTACTGACCCTTTTTCTGCAGGCAACCCCCTAAACAGCCATAAAAGTAAGATAGAAGTCAACGGGCTTCAAACTGCTTTTGGCGGTCCCAATTTTCTCGTGTCTGGCAATTTGGGCGATTTCCCAAATGACAGGAGAATAGCGTATGAGCATGACCGGTTGAAGTCTGTATTAAGACAGTTCACAGAAACAACTAGGGAGATATATCCTGAGAAACATTATATCTCATTTGGTGACGTGGATGTAAACTCACGTCCTTTCTTCAGAAATTCATTGATGTGTTTTTCTGTTGCGCTAAGCGACGAATTGTATGGGGATAAGGTAGTATTGAGGGGAATTAGAAGACTGGAATTCAGTTTGCAAACTCCTCTTTATCAAGATGGTCAGATGTCGCAAGCTCAGGAAACCTTGTGTGATGCGTTCAGTTGGGTATTTTGCGGTGATAATCGTTATGAACTGCGGCACAAATTGCTGATAGATAGATTGACGCTGGACTTGCCTTTAGACCAATCATATTATGAAGGCATCATCCCTTTAATCGGTCATGCTTTACAGCAAGCAAACGAACGTTATAACTACGCTTTCTTCGAGCGAAGCAGTGAATATCAAAAAGAGCTTCAGCAATTTCTGAAAGAGCTGCATGAATTGTGTGACTCATATTCTACGAAAGTCCGTTCTCTATTGGGGAGTTTTCTCCGTGATGCACTTGCCGGCTTTTTGACCGTGGCTATTACGATTTTTGCTAGAGTTAGAGATTTAGAGAAACTTGACTCTGGAAACGTCTTGAATTATATTTTCTGCGCGTATGGTATTTACCTTGTGATATCTTGTTTGTCCCAAGTTATTGTTGATTGGAAGGACTTGCAACTTTCCGAAGGTGAAATTGACTACTGGAAATCCGTTTCACGAGGATATATGCGTGAGCAGGATTTTGAGGCTCATAAGAAGGAAACGGTAAAGAAACGAAAGACTTTAGCAATTCGACAATATTGGTATGTGTGCATCCTTTACATTGCATTCGCAGTGTTTAGTTTTAGTGTACCAAAGCTTTGGGAAAATCTGTCTACAAAAGACAATCAGATGGAATTGACGAAAAACCAAAGTAATAAGGAAAAGCTAAAAGAAAATTCAGTCAATATAGATAGTGTAAAAAATGGGAAAGATACTCTTTCCGGAAACAATGATACAACAGTGTGTCATACACCGGGTAGGAAATAAAAATAATGATGAGGGCATTGTCTTGTCAGATAAAGCCACTACGCTTTCACCTGAATTAAAGGTGACGCTCATTAAATTTTTTTTGCAGACTTTTGAAGGCAAGGAAGAGACATGGAACTTTATGCATATTAATGATGTGAAGTTTAATGAGGTTTATTCTTATACTTCGGAATTATTTGAAGGAGCCGATTTCGTTGATGTTTCCAAAAGGATTGCAAAGCAGCTTTATGAATGTAGTATTCATCCGAGTATAAAAGGTGGCGAGTTGTTTGTTGTAAAACTTTCTGACGTCAATTATGATGGAAAAAGTGTTAATGCGATAGGCTTGTTCAAATCCGAGACAAAAGATACTTTCTTGAGATTTGTTTCTCTGAATAACAACTTAGAGGTTGAGAATGATTTGGGTGCTAATGTAAATCGCTTGGATAAAGGTTGCATTATACTTGATTATTCGGATGATAAGGGGTATTATGTTTTTACATTAGATGGTTCTAACCGTAAAGACGCAAAGTATTGGACTGATGATTTCCTTTGTATAACACCTCGTCAAAATGAATACTCTTATACAAAAGATGTCTTATCAATGACAAGAGATTTTGTCTCAAAGGTATTGCCTGCTGAGTATCCTGTCACAAAAACTGAACAGGTGGAAATACTTAATAAATCTGTAAATTATTTTAAAGGTAATGGGGACTTCTCAATGCAGGACTATGAAAAGGAAGTTTTGGGAAGTGATGATATCATTGATAGCTTCAACAGACATAAAGATATATATTCGCAGGAAAGAGATATTGAGTTGGCGGAGAACTTTGTCATTTCAGAGAGCGCGGTGAAGAAACTGGAACGCAGGATGAAAAGTGTGATAAAGTTGGACAAGAATTTCCATATATACGTGCATGGAGGCGAGCAGCTGATAGAACAAGAGTATGACGAAGTGCGTGGGATGAAGTACTATAAGTTGTATTACAGGGAGGAGAATTAAAGGCTAAAGAAGAATGGTAGAAATGATAAGCTTTATACAGAAAGAGTTAAGGACGAAGGATATTCAAGATATCTTTGATGGATACCTGGAGAAAACGGGCTTTCCCAAGAAGTGGATAGTGCTGACGGACTATTGTCTTGATGACCCGAATAAAGCTAATGTCATTACATTTGTTCTTCTACATTTTAAGAATGAGAAGGAGCATAATGAACTGGAACAGAAAATCCTAAAGCTTCAGAAATCGGACATCAAGCACACTCGGTATATCAGTAACAGACTTATGCGATATCTGAGGAAACTGCCAGTATTCAGCTTCTCTTTCATCTTAGACAAACGGGAGATTCTATTTGGTGATACTCCTGCAGACCAAAGGAAGGCGGTGACTGATAACCTCATTATAGTTAGGGATTGCTTTCAAACATGGTTGAAAACAGCAGTGAGCATGGATATTGCCAACTACTATCAAAAGTCCATCAAGGATTTGGATACTGAAATAAAGAAGGTGTCGAGTGGAAAGAAATTTTATGGACATGTGGATATCTTGTTGACGACGGCACTAGGTACTTTATATACGGCTGAGTTATTGAAGAAAGTACCAGGTTTAGAAATAGTGGGATGGTTGCCAGATCGAGACAAGATAACTCAATCATGCAATGAGATAGCGATACCGATTTTTCACTGCATGTTGCATAGTCACCTAGGTGGTAAGAATGTGCAATTCCCTGTTGCAGATCCGAAGAATACGGGCAAGCCTTTTTACGATGCATTGAACAGAATACCTGATGATATCTGTGCTGCCATCGCTGACTACACATTTGCACATCCTGGGATATCTAAGGAGAAATTCAGCCATGTATTGCATGTACTGATGGCTGGTAATCCCTTTATGAGAGTTCATCGGCTGTTCAAGGATTCGACAGGTTATCATTTTAGCACACAGCGTTATGAGACAAACCTATGGATGGCCATCAAGTTTTACTTGCGGACGGCTGCAAGGGAAGTGACAGGATTTGTGAAAATGGTGAAGAATAAACTAAAAGGATGAGAAAGGCTGATGAGTATTAACATTATATTTGAGAAGTAAGATGGTGGAATATCAAAGAAACGATATAGTCAGACTTGTAGATTCTAAGTTTGAGGAATTGAAAGGTCAATTGTGGTTCAGTGACAACGCCTTTGTGGTAGCAGAGATGGAAAAGGATGGTATGGTCTCGCTAAATGAACTTGATATGCCATTATCAGCCAGCGAGATTCTGCCTATGCCAGCCAGCAAGAAGCATGCAGGGAATATTTATTATGACCCTATCATAGCTGCCTCAATCATTGGACCAGATGATGAGATACCTGTACATAGCACAGACTATTCTTACTTTATGGATCATTTGGGGAGGATTACCGAGGAGGACGGTACAACACTGCGTACCCTTGTTGAGGAACAGAAGTTCAAATATGTGCATGAAGTGCAGCATTGGCTGAGAGAACGATATGGGTCTGATGATTTGAAAGTACATCATAAAATCATCACGATGGCTGAAGCACAATACCGGAACCTCTGGAACCTTCGTGAGAGTTTGCTTGAAGCAGGGGTGTCATCCTATCAATTCCTCTATGAGATGGCAAATATGCTGTATTTGAGGTGGATGACATTCTATGATGAGAAGGAAGCTGATAGATGGAAAAAACTGGAACAGGCGGCAGGTGATGACCTATTGCATTTATATCAGGAAGCAATTCGTCGGATCAAACAACAGACTCGCATTTACTCGGCATCCGTACTAAGTGAAGCCATTAAAGTGGTGTCAAAATGTGCCAAACAAGAAAATATCGCTGCGCTATTTGACCTGATGCTACAGGAAAACAGCAAGGCGAAGGATGGTGGTGCTATTCAAAATACAACACCAAAAGTGCTGGCTCAACTGTTAGTGAAAGTGATGCGACCGAAACTTGGCGAGCATTGGCATGACCCCGCTGCAGGATTCTCAGGCTTCTTGGTAGAAATAGACAAGTATCTGCGAGACAGCAATGACAATTATAAGACTCTGACAGAGGAGGAAAGAAAGTTTCAAATCACGGAAGCCCTTTCGGGCATGGAATTCCAAAGAGAAGCTGCAAGAATAGGATTCTGCAATACAAGGTTTCACGGACTGTGGTGTAATGTGAAGCACGGTGATTCCTTGGAGGCTGTGGATTATCAGCAGTATGACGGCATTATCTGTGAGCCGCCTATTCAGATGTTCTCTTTGGCAGGGAAGCAAAGTTCCGGAACCTATAAGAACAAACAGTTGGAGTTTGTTGAATTGATTCTGAAGTCCCTCAGTTACCAGTTTGAAGGTCGTGCGGCTATGTTGCTGCCTGAGAGTTTCTTTTATAAATATGGAGGGGAATATAGACATATTCGCAAGCGCTTATTGGAAGAATATAGCAATCACGCTATACTACGATTGCCTAAAGGTATTTATCCAAACACCAACATTTCGATGTGTGCCATTTTCCTGAGATGTCGGCCTAGCGAAGACGGAAAGGTGCTGATATATGATATGCTATCAGAGAAACTGAAGCCAGAACAATTGCAGGACGTGTCAGTTTTCAATGGATTTATTAAAGCCTACCGAGACGGGGTGTTTGGAAAAAAAGGTTATTTCCTTTCGTTGGATCAATTGCGCAATGATGATTATCAAATAAAATTTGGTGTTGACAACGATAGTGAAAAGCAGCAGATGGAAACGCCATCGTATTACCTGTTGGAAGCCAATAAGGTGGTAAGGGAAATCCGTAGCCTATTGTCGAAAATGGAGAAAGAAATCAATGGTTGACAACGTATATAAAGAATTGATATGCGAAATTCCCCTGGCGGAAGTTGTATGGGTACGCTCTGCAAGAAGACCAGAGAGGGTGGAGGAGTATCCCTTTAATGGGTCGGTGCCTTATATAGATATTAAGGCTTTGGAAACGGCTTCTCCATGCAGATATACCGAGGCTTCTAACTTCATTATGAGCAAACAAGACTTGGTCATGGTGAAGGATGGGCATCGCAGTGGTAAGGTGTTTCATGGAATGGAAGGCGTTGCGGCTTCTACTCTAATTATATTATCGCCGGGTAGCAATGATATTTCCTTAGACTATCTATATTGCTATCTGGCTTACTGCTATGATGATTTTCAGAACAGGAAAAGAGGTACAGCCGTTGGTCATTTGGATGTGAGGTATCTGAAGGATTTGTTGATACCTGTTCCAGATATAGATATACAGAGAGAGATAGCTGAAAAATATCAGCACATAGAGATGCTGGCTGACGAAACGAAGTTGAAAGCATTGCGATTGAAAGAATTATCCACGGCTCTGGATAATAAGGGTTTGAAAGCTGCAAGTGAAAACTTGCAACAGCAGGTGGAGATGATGAAAAAAGCCTGGCTTCATCAGATTTTTGATAGAGTACTATGAAGATAAAGAGACTGTTTGTCCCCGTATATAAGAACGTGAAAGTAGATCTGAAACTGAATGCCGACCAAATAACATTATTGGTCGGTCAGAACGGTATGGGGAAGTCGAATCTTTTGGAGGCATTGCTTTTGATATTTGATGAGTTGTACCAATTGAAAACAAAAGGTAAGCGTGCAGAGACGCAATCCATTCACTACGAGATGGAATATGAGTGTAAGGGGCGGAATTTTGCGATAACCAAAATGACAGAGCAACACAACATCTCGGAATATACTATCAGAGCAGACAATCCTGAAGACATTCATCTGATAGATATAAAAGATTTAGAGCTGCCCAACCAGATTATAGGCTATTATTCAGGCGAGAACAAACGAATAAGGCAGTTGGTGCATAAGCATATCCAAAGCGAGGAAAGGTCAAAGCGTATACAGTATGCAAGGGGCAATGAGGAGGGAAATAGACCACGAAAGCTGTTCTTTGCGGAAAACCGACACTCTATGTTGGTGCTTACAACACTTTTTCTCTATAAGGATCACCGCCGATATGGTGAAAACATCAAGAAGGTATTGCAAGATATCGTTCATTTGGAGAATTGGGACAGAATTCATTTAAAGTTTCGCAGTCCCCAAATTGCCATAACCACCAATCTGCGAAAGGAAGGACTGACGCTTGAATACTATCGGGATATGCTTTTGCAGGGATATAATCTTGAAGAAACCCCCATATTCTGGGGTGTTAGGGGTGTCGTCGACAAGTTATTACGATTTTTACTATATTATTTCATCGATAATAGTCGGAACTATGGCATCATGCCTGCTAAGCAAGGGGTCAGAGAATACTTTGAAATTGAAGGCATCCCCACAGATGATAATTTCAAGGAACTGCTTTACGACAGGTTCCCTACGCCAATGGAATTCCTGAATGCATTGGAAGAGTGCTTTGTGTTGAAAATGGTAGAGGATTTTGACATCTTTCTTCACAAAGAAGGAGAGAGAGAACGCTATCCCTATCTGCAACTGAGTGAAGGAGAACAGCAATATCTAACGGTGATGGGCCTCATTGCCTTAGCTCACAGCAGCCAAGATGAGACGCTCTTTCTGCTGGATGAACCAGATACACATATCAATCCTCTGTGGCAACGGAATTATATCAAGAATATATTGGATTTGTCTAATACTGAAGAAGATAAAAAGAGTAAGGCTTTCTTTATTTCGACCCATAGCCCGCTGCTGGTACAGGCAAACACACGTGGTAATAAGGACGTAGATTTGCTTTTATTCAAACGTGATGAGGATGGGAATATACAGATAGATACAGACGAGGAAGAAGTGCTTAATAACTGGCGTATAGACCAAGTGCTGATGAGCAAGTATTTCGACTTGCCATCGTCGCGGCCTGCATCGCTTGATGAATTTATGAAGCAAAGAAAGGCGTTTGTCAGCGGGGAAAAGAAAAACGTTGACGGTAATAGTTTGAGGACTGAGGCAGATGAGTTTGGCTATTTGCCGACCGGCGAAACAATGGCCGACGTTGAGGCCATGGTATATATACACCAAATGGCAGAGAAGCTGAGAAAGGAGGGGCATCTATGAAGTATATAGATAGGAGTAGAGTGGGAGTGCCTGCAAACCTGCAAGGGCAAGCTGCTCCGACATCCGGGGGAGCGGTACAAAAGAGCATTTATGCCCATGCAGATGTTAAGAATGCTTTGAATAATTTGCAGCATGGTATCTGTTGCTATTGTGAGACTCATTATCAAGCCTCTTGCCCTGGCGATGTAGAACATTTCCGTCCTAAAAATGGATGGCAACAGGATAGGAATGATAAGGAATTGCATCAACCAGGATACTATTGGTTGGCTTACAAGTGGGAAAATTTGCTGTATGCGTGTGAATGGTGCAACAGGATATACAAACATAATTACTTTCCTTTGAAAGACCCTTCGAAGCGGTTTGATCCAAATGTTAAGGATATTTCAGAGGAGGAACCTCTTCTGATTAATCCATACGAAGAACAACATCCTGAGAATCATCTGAAATTTGAGGGCATAAACATCATCGGACTAACACCAGAAGGTAATGCTTCAATAGAGTATTATGGCTTAGACCGAAAGGAGTTGGATGAGCCCCGACGGGGAATCTACAATGAGATTAATGCATTTGTAGATTTAGCTGAACTCTCGCGTGGAACTCCCAATGAAGCTTTGGCGCAGAACAAGGTGAAGAACTTTGTGAATCAGAAAATCTATGAAGGCCAGCATACATTGCTGATAAAGTGCAATTTTGGAGCATATCTTTGATTATGACGCAGGAGGAACGGTGGTTATTGCGATATAATGAAGTGAAAGGTTTTATTGAAACAAATCACCGCAATCAGTCTAAGTATGCGGAAGAGAAAAGGCAAATGTTAATGAAGAAATATGATTGAACCTAAAGCAAAACAGATATTAGAAGAGACATTTCAGGATGTCTTGACAATGCTGGGGCTACCACCGCTGCCCTATACATTCGTATATGAAAAAATGGGCGGACGTTTTCTGACAATGGAGAATTCTGAAGAGGTGGATAACACAAATCACATCATATACGTTAATGAGGAATGGGCAAATGCTATGTTAAAAGATTGCCCATACGATTTGTATTACCTGCAAGCGCATGAGGCTAGACATGTGTATCAGCACATGCAGGTGATCTTGATGAGAACAGGAGGACAGCCCAAAGAGGATAGGGCTTTGGTTGTATCATGGATGGTCAACATCCAGAACTACCAAAGAAATCTAGGAGGTAATACAGTGCTGCCTTATCAACGCCAACCAGTAGAGGTGGATGCTAATGCTTTTGCAAATTTCTATGTGCTGGTTAAGGGCATAGGCGGAGCAAGGGTGCCTGCTGAATCTGATGATTTGGTAACTCAAAGACTGAAAGAGATAGCTGCGCAGTATGGGATGGTGATAAAGTAAGGAAGGTGCCTGCGATGAGCAGAGGAAGAGTGACGAGAGAAGTGAAACCAATATAAATAGAATCATATGAAGACAATTAAGTCAATAACGATTGAAGAACTATTTGGAAGCTACAATCATCATATTGAGTTTAAACAACAAGAAGATATAACAATCCTGCTTGGACAGAATGGAATAGAAAAAACTTCTATTCTAAAAATACTTGATATGTTGTTTAATCACCAGTTAAGTCTGTTGACGCAAATTCCTTTCAAAAAGACAACAATTGTGTTCGATAATGACTTGGAGTTGATCATAAAGTTGGTAAATGGTACTAGTGAGCAGGCCTTTGATTATGAATTTTCAACAGGTAATTGGATTTTTGGAAAAAACTCTTGCTATTTGCCAAAATTGTTATGCTTTGCACCAGATTACGGTATGTTGTCATGACAATAAAAACCAACAGGACTTGTCAATCATTCATTTCCCGTAATCCGGTATTTCAGCTGACAACTCCCGAAATACTTGTGTACGAACTTTGTCAGCGTTTTAATGCAATCCTTCTCCAGCCGTTCATAAACCTCGCTGGAGGGAACCTGGACAAGCAGGTATCTCTCTTTCGGGCTGTAGGTCTCATACCTCATCAGGCTATAGGTCTTGCTCGCTTCCTCGGCAGATACCGACTGGCACAGCTCGGCCAGGCACATCGTCCACCGTTTTTGATAGTCAGGCGGAGAGACCTCCCCGGCCCCCTTCTTGGATGCTTTCTTCCTCTGGCTGACCTTGATTTTCAGCCAGTCATTGAAATGCTGCATCACATCGCTCATGCTCTCATGTTCCGTCTTGCCACGGCAGGCACATTCATTGACGAAGACATCCAGCCAGTTGACAAGGACAGAAGCGTGAATGCCATGCAGCTGCTGCATCTGCAGCAGCCAGTCGCGCTGTCTTTTCAGATGGCCTGCGGCGTCTGCCACATCGACATTTCCTGTCGGCATCTTCGGGGTTTCTGTATGCAGAAACTCAGTTCCTGATAACAATATTCCCTTTTCTTCATTCTCATTAACGCGCGTTGTCGGCGGCGACGACGACGGAGAGAGTAAATCTGAACGCAGTGAAGATTTATCATTTACTTTTTTTTTATTTACTGTACTTCCTGCTGACATCAACGGGGTTTCTGTATGCAGAAACTCGGTTTCTGTTGACACATCCTGCGTTTCCGACAGCAGTTCAGGATAAAGGTAGGGAAGGGTGCTGACATCCTTGACCCTTCGCTTCACTGCAGCAAGATACCGGGACTGTATGCTCCGCGAGGTAAGTATATGGTGACAGGCAAACAGTTCCTTATCTAGCAGGCCGACGCTCAGGCAGAACTTGATGGCCTCGTGTACAGTACCCTCTTCAAAGCCCAATATCTCAGACAACATGAAAGGCACGTCATCGTCCCACACCATGTAATACCCGTTCTCATAAATATTACAAAGCAGGACGGTGTACACGGCAAGAGCCTTGCCCCCGCCATTACTGCGCATCAGCTTCCGAACCTTGATGTCACGGTAGAAGCCGACATCAAGCGGAAAATAGTCAAGCCCTGTCTTCTGTGGCCTTGCCATAACTATATCACCATATACATCAGTCCGCTACAGGACATCTCCATCAGTCTGCTACTCATAATAATTCTGCGTATATTGTTCTAACAGATACTGCCCATTCCTGTCTATGCCAAAGGCAACAGGATAACGAAGAAGGAGACAAACCTCATTACTGTCTGCATTCCTGGAGAGAAACCTGTTGCTTTTCCGGAGTGCTTTTAGGGAAAGCGAATCCCGAATCTCTTCGACAAGCTCTTTCCAAAGGAACAACCACCGCTCAACCCGATACCTGACAAGGAGAGAAACGGAGGAGACATAGGGTTTCCTGTCATCTCCTTCTCTGTACTGAAGCTGCCGACTGATAATCTCACCAGGTACACCATACGAACTGAAGTCAATCATATCACCCCGATGGGGAACTTCACCCAAAGAGGCGGCCATGAACTCCTGCAGCACATTGCCTGTTGACTCAACAACAAGTCTCACTTCAAGACAGTCATTCATCATCATCGTTGTCTAAAGCGTCGAACGTATTCTCATACAGGCAAAAGAAACGGTCAAAAGCAAGGTACATCAATTCCGGCCTTAGCTCGTCGAAGACGGAACCGACGACATAAACCTTTTTCCCAAGCCCCTTCAGATAGCCGGCCTCAATATGGGCAGAGCGTCCGGCTGGTAAGAGCAGGATGCAAGTGTCCACCTCACTCATGGCTTCTTGATGTTCCCGGAATCTCTTTCGGACCAAAGGGTGGTCAAGGAACTCCGCTACATCTTCACCATAAAGACCATCCATCTTCACGTTCAGCTCTTCCCAAACGGACTTGCAGTTTTGTCCATGCGGATGGCGAAAGTCATAGACTTTATGACCGCGACGCCTTAACTCCTCTACGAGCGAGGGCTGCATCGGATTGTCCCAACTGCTTGCAACATAAACCTTTCTTTCCATTGATTCATTCATTATTTTATTATTTACATATTGAATTATTTACATATCAAATAATTGGGGCTCAATGGTATAATTATAGACCATCACCTCCTGCTTACGGCGCGAATGTCCCCTGAAGTTGGACACATGTATCGGCAGGTCTTTGGCGGTCGTGTTCCAATTGCTCTTTCTCGCATACTTACGCAGCAAGGCTGAGTCATAGTTACAAAGAAGAAACTTGCCTTTTATATTGGAAAGCATTGCCAATAAGTCTTCAAGGTCTTTCACTGAAAAACCATTATAGTGTTTCTGTTCTGTCTCAGGGTAAGGAGGGTCGAGAAAGAAGAACGTTTCTTCACGGTCACGCTGACGGATGACCGTCAGCGCATCCCGACAACTGATCTGCACTTCTTTGAGTCGTTCATGAATGGCAGCCGAGAACGATTGCCTGTAGTGCTCAGTCACTATGCCGCTGTGACTTCCGGCAGTACCGTTGTCCCATTTCCATCCGCCAGAAGGTGAACCGCCGAATGACATGTTTGTCACCATCCATACGGCCCAGGCTAAGTCCACCTTGCTTTCAAGGCATTTGTCCGGCTTTTTCCAGAACGAATATGCCTTCTTGTAGCTGGACTCACAATGAAGTGTTTTCTTCACCTTCTCCAGTAACATGGGGAATAATGTTTCATCCTGGCATACTTCGTAGAAAGTGATCAAACGGTCATTGATGTCATTGATGACTTCAAGATAGCTTTTACCTTTGGCAAAGAACACGGCGCCACCGCCAAAATAAGGCTCACAATAAATCTTGTGAGAAGGCATCATCCCAAGGATGACACTGGCCAGTTGCTGCTTTCCTCCGTAGTAGGTGATAGGTGTACGTATCATAGCTGATGCTTAATTTTTATTGGCATATATCCATTCCTCTCTTCAATATCACAGCTGGCCATCCAAGAATAGCCCGCTGCATTCTTGTCTATTCTCTGGCCATCGACGAAGCGGTGGCATTGCGTTTTCAACAGGCAGCCATCGCCTGTACAGAATAGGGTTATATCATTTTTCATGTTAATACCCCTCCTTTGTAATCATGATAATGGTTGTCATATTCCAGCTGCTCCGAAGGAGGCTTTTCCTGTTTCTTCTCATCCCACCCAATCTTCAAAAGATAAATGCCCGATAAGATACTGGCAGATGACAAAAAGGCAAAAACATATACGAGATATTTCTTCCCCTCATTGCCATTATCCTGGATTCGACAGGCAAGCCATGCCATCAGACAGGCAAGAAGTAGAAGAAAGTAACAGGGAAGGATATAGGGATTCTCCATCATACCAGACCCTAAAATATATGCGAATGTATTCATGGCTTTCTATTTCGTAAGATTCCTGCAGACAAGTTCCACATACTGCAAAGCATCACGCACTAAATTGTAGCCCCTTCGGCCAAGACGTAAATGCTTCAGGTGTTCTGACATTATACGGAAAACCTCTTTGTCTTCCTTGTATTCCTCCAAGAGAAAATGACGGAGCCACAGCTCATAGCCTTCTGGCCGGGGAAGGTCAAGTTCCCTAACAAGGAAAACGGAGAAACGGACACGCTTGTTAGGGTAGAGGTAGACGCAGTTTCCATGGGAACGGTCAAACCAGTCGAACACCATGTGGGCCACCATGTTCTCGCGGTCAATGGCGATCTGGAAACAGTCGATGACAAATTTGTCCCGTATCTTTGGAATAATCTCCCTGATGTCATCAACCGTAACGGCATCGATAACGGGAAAAGAAATCTCACGGATGAAACGCATATTCTTGGATGGAAGCAATGCATACGGATTGCGTTGCTCCAGCTTTTGAATATCATCCTCATTTGCAAGTCCCAAATCGTTGATGTGCCATTGCCTGATCTCATCAAGAAGTCGTTTCTCACGCTCCTCTATGGTATTGCCACACCAACTGTCTTCATACACGGACAGGTCGGTTGGCGCTTCGTTGAATGTGAGTAGAGAGGTTCCTACCATATTGCTTCTCTTCTTTGTTTGAATGAAAATTGTTCATAGACGGGCCATTAAGCCATTATACGAATCGCAGATACTTTCGGCTGTCTGCTTGTCAAGATAGAAATTGCCGCGACAATATCTGAACTTATCGCTGATGCCGCCAATCCATTCGCATTCGCATACATCAAAATATTTCTTTCCGAAAGTGGAACGGACATACCAGTACTTGGTTCCCTTTTGGGGCACCTCAAGCCTGTCCTCTGTTTTCTTCATCATGCTTGTACCTTATTATATATATTGTGAATGTTCATCGCCTTTTGACATATTGGTGTAAACAAATTGTCTTGCCATAGATACAGGAGAAATCCTTGACTTCGCAGTTTTTCAAACTGTTAATGGTCAAAAACATCGTCCGCCCTGGTATGGTGTTGGGAAGAAAACAGCAAATATGGGCATACATCTTACATTCATGCAGCATATCCATGAAATTGCTGATTGCCCCCATAATGATACAGTCACATGCCGGTATCAGCACTTCTTGCTTTTCAAGAAGCGTCAGATAGGCAAGGTAGTCCATCATGTCTGCAAACACACAACAGGCATCACTCCGATGCCCTTCTATACGCGGAATACAGGTAATCCCGGCTGGCTTCACGGTAAAAGACGAACGGCATAGGGGAGCTGAATAAAACTCCATGCCACCCATTTCGTTACGGATGCCGATGCCACAATAGACAACATTCAACGCTAACACTTCCACTGAACGCAAACGTGCTGGTAAATGGGTCGTGCTGATTCCCTCTTCGTTCAGCAAAATCAACCCCTTCCAGTCCAGTGAATACTCCTTATGCACACACGCATTGAAAATCTTAGTCTGGACGGAAGGGGAACTTTTCTTCAATGTTCGCATACTAATAATGTTCTAAAAGGGCAGAACGGACATACAAGACGCGCCCATTACGTCCTTCGCCCTTTACACGTGGAAAACGCTCACCGATAGTCCTCATGTAATCGGTTGTGACATGAAGAATCTTGGCTGCCTCGGCAGTTGTGACCAACTCGGGCAAATCATCATTGTTTTTAAGCTCACGCTTCAAAATCTTGGCGACTTTGTAGGCCAGCTCATCCATACAACTCTTGCTAAGTTCTATTTCCATAAGCCATTATGTCATTTGTTACAAATCTACATGCGAAGGACGGCACAGTCCGTATTCTTTGCATTTAAGCGCAAAAGTACGCAAAAAGAAAAGCCCCGGCAAACAATGTCGGAGCCTTCGAACTATAAAGGGAAACTGAGGAATGATTTAGGGAATGTTGGGAATGTCAGAGGGGAAGGATGGGAAGGTTTTTTTTATTTCTTTCATCAAGGCAATAGCTAACTTATAGAACGGCTTTTGTACGCCGTCGGCCACCCAATGATCAAGATGAAACGACATCCTTTTGTCCCGAAGAGGCTTGCCTACTGAGTCACGGTTACAATGGAACTTGATCTTTCGTGTGAACTTCCACGATGCTACATCCCTGACAAAGTCGGTGACCGTTCCTTCATAGCCAAGAATCCGATAGACAACATAGACCACACTCCAGCAAGTGTTTGTTCCCCATAGTCCTTCATCAATGGTCTTTTCCACAGCCTTTACCATCACTTCGGGAGGCGGAATTTCCACATCGGGTTCCACTTCCGTCTGATTCGTATTGGTCGGTTTTCCCACCACATTGTTGCCAAGGATGTATTGGGTATCTACATGCTGGCTTCCAGAAGCGTAGATGTTGATTACATTACTGCCTTGCTGTGGATGAGCCGACCGTTGCTGTTGCTCCAATAGCTCATTCAACTTTTTCAAGAGTTCGGCGGGCAGCATGTCGCCGAGTCCGTCCAGATAGTCTGGGGTTTCATTATTGTGATTCATATTCACGTTTACCGTTAAATTCTTGTTAATAATTACATATAACACGCCGCGAGGCGGGAGAGAAGAAAAAACGGAGAACGTGGGTGAGGTGTTTTGGTATCACAACAAAGTCTCTCAGGTCTGCAATTACCTTTCATAGAATGCTGTTACTGCCAAAGCCCACGCCTCCGTAGGGGATTGCGTGAGCAGGCAGCCATTCGCTTCTATGAAGTCTATTTGGAATTGCAGTTCGAGAGACCTTCGATAAAGCTGCGGTTGCTTCGTCTAATATGTAATCGGGTGCAAAGGTAAGCATTTTCCTTCACATTCCGATACTATTTGCAAAATATCTTATGGACTCATAGCTATTCTCTTTATTAAAAGGTTCGACAATTATTGTTATTATTTCGCATGAATTACTGTTTAAACGTTATTCTTAGTATGGCAGTGCGGCTACAGAGGACGTAGTCGTAGGTGTTGATGCCATTGAAAACAGAGTAATCGTTGCGGCGCTGGTTCAGGGGGCATCAGCAGGAGGGTGAGTGTAGTAATGGTCTTATTCATGGTCGTCCTCGGGCTGATGGGTGAAATAATACTGGCGGCGGAGCTGATGAAGCTGGGCGAAGCGGATTTTAAGGAACTGGAGCGCCATCCGGGCTGCCTCCTTGCTCTGACAGAAATGCCGGTTGAGCTGCTGGCCGCTGACCAGACGGACGACGGCGGGCTGGGCGGCGACGATGGCGGTGGGCGCCGGGTCGCCGTCGAGGCAATAGGGGTAATTTGCGACGATGTCGCCCGCAGATGCGGTCTCGACCACCTGGCCGGTGCCGTGGCTGTCGCGCACCATGTAGTGGAAGCTGCCCGCCTCGACGTAGCCCAGGAGGCTGGCGGCGGCTCCTTCGGCCTCGGCGGTCTGGCCTGCCGTGAAGCGGGTCGGACGGCCGTGGCGCAGACAGTAGTCGCGCAGGTAGTCCAGGGCCTCGGAATAATGTGCCTTGTAATTCATAACTCTCGCGTTTTTTGCTGCGAAATTATACAAAAAGGCACGAAAAAGCCCCCGGCGAGGCCCAAAAACTGCCCACCGAGGGTGCAACTCTAAAACTAGTTTTAGAAATTTATCCTATTTTTGGCTCAGAATAATGATTCCTTGAGTCAAAATGTCTGTCATCCTTCTTTGCCGAAGGTGACCTCCCTGCGCAGTTTACTCAGGTAGATGGGCGTAATGTTGAGGAACGAGGCGATGTCCTTCAGCGAGAGCATCTGCACTACCTGCGGACAGCGGCTGAGCAGGCGGCGATAGCGGCTGCGGGCCGTGTAGCGGTAGTGGTCGAGGCTGCGGACATAGACCATCTTGAACAGGTTCTTCAGTATCTTCACGTCCATCTTCGCCATCGCCGGGTCGCTGTCGAACAGCGCCTGCAACTGCCGTCCGCTGATGACGCGCACCTCGCACGGCATGTCCGCCTCGATGCTCACCTCCGACACGTCGCCGTCCAGGCAATACGGGAAGTCGGCCACGAACTCGCCCTCGAAGGCGAAGCCCGTGCAGTAGTCCTTGCCCTCCTCGTCGTTATGCACCATGTATTTGAAGCAGCCCCGCTCCACGAAGGCCACCCACTGTGCCGGCTCGCCCGCCTCCTCCAGCGTCTCGCCCCGCTCGAACGTTCGCCGTTCC
>ODAJ012192488.1_pt1 | contig 19426 bp, 18 predicted proteins | sample 1539241 | NCBI WGS metagenome assembly ODAJ01 (sample SAMN02144231, study PRJEB22623) | gut metagenome | biome: sheep rumen | host: Ovis aries | place: New Zealand | reverse complement strand
GGCTCTATGATATAGACTCCTTGAATGAAAGTCTCTTTATATTCCATATTCTTTTTATGTCCTAAAAATGCTGTTCTTGGAAAACAGATGCAAAATTAAGAATAATATTTCGTATTGCAGAACAAATTTAATGGTTTTTTGTTTTTAAAAGTTTTTTTATTTGCAGATTTCAGAAAAAACGACTACTTTTGCACTCGTGATTGAACTGGAAAGACATATAGAGATCCTTCTTCTGAGCAACGACTGCGTGATAGTGCCTGGTTTGGGCGGATTCATGACCAACCATGTCGATGCTCGGTACGACGATGACGACAGCATGTTCCTGCCGCCATTGCGCACCCTTGGTTTCAATCCTAAGCTCACACTCAACGACAGTCTGCTGGCTCAATCCTACATCGAAGCCTACGACATCAGCTACCCCGAGGCCGTCCACCTCATAGAGGACGAGGTGAACGAACTGCGCCAACACATTGAGAATGACGGCAGTTATGAACTGAACGACATCGGAACACTGTTCCTCAACGAAGATGGCAACTACGAGTTCACCCCTTGCGAGGCAGGCATACTGACCCCATCCCTCTACGCGCTCAGTTCGTTCGAGATAGAAAAACAGGTGTCTGTTGTTCAAGTCCACACCAAGGAAACAGCTCAGCCCCGTGGCAAGGACAAGACCGCAGCAACCCCACAACCCGAAACGGCGCAGGAAGTGCGATTGGAGCAAGCGGAAAGCCTGGTTCCCCCCTTGGTGCAGCCAATACTCGACGACGATGCTTCCGCCACAGAGACCACGGCCCGTACTGTGAGCATCCGCGTCAGCCTGTTGCGCAATCTGGCCGCCGCCGCCATCGTGCTCGTGGCCTTTCTGCTCTATTCCAGTCCGTTGGACGAAAAAAGCCCTTCAGCGGCAGCCCTTGACAGCAGCATGCTCTTAAAAGTAATGCCCAAGAATGCCACAAAGGGCCATCTCAACTTTGCCGACACTGCGCCTTCACCGTCGGCCGCTGCCAACGCCAGTCTTTCCGCCCCCGCCAGCTCCACCACCAAGACAGCCGCCATTGCAGCGTCCGAAAGAAACACCGCAGACCAGCAGGCTGCAACCGTCAAGAAGCCATTCTATACCATCGTCCTGGCCAGTCACGTCACCAAGGCGAATGCCAACGCTTACGTTGAGGAACTCAAGAAACAAGGTTTTGCAGCCGAAGTGCTGACACGCAGTTCCACGAAAGTCATTTTCGGCAAGTTCGCCACCCAGAGCGATGCCTACAACAAACTGAACCAACTCTCAGGCAACAAGCCTTTTGCAGAGGCATGGGTGTTGAAGATTGAGAAGCCATGAAAAGAGTAAGGTGTCCCAAGTGCGACAGCTTCATCACCTTCGATGAAACGCAGTATCAGCCAGGCCAGTCACTAGTCTTTCAGTGTCCCCAGTGCAACAAGCAGTTTGGCATCCGCATGGGAGTGTCCAAGCTGCGCAACCCCCAAAAGGAAGAACTCAATCCCGACGAACACACCAACGAGAACGGATGCGGCTCCATTGTGGTCATCGAAAACGTGTTCCACTACAAGCAAGTCATCCCCCTCCGAATGGGTGACAACGTGATTGGCCGCTACATGAAAGGCAATCCGCGCTGCAACACCCCCATCGAAACTGTTGACCCCAGCGTTGACACTTGCCATTGTGTCATACAAGTGTCACGCGACAAGAAAGGACGCCTGCGCCATATCCTGCGCGACGGCCCCAGCAACACCGGCACCTTTGTTGACAACCAGATACTGGGCGACCGCGAACGCCGCATCATCACCGACGGCACACTCTTCACCATAGGCGCAACCAGCATCATCCTACGTCTCGAAGAGGAAAAGGGCCAGTCTGACTGAAGGAAATCCAAGACTATGGTTGGAAAATCCAACTGAACACAATACGAAACAATGCCGAACCTCTGCTAGGAGATTCGGCATTGTTTCGTATTGTGTTTCTGCTCAAATGTTCATCTGATGCGGTCGGCAGCGCGCACAAGGGCCTCGTCAGCAAGGATGGCGCGGCGGGCCAGTACGTAGAAGATGAGCGAAAGCAGCGGCAGGGCCGCAGAGAATGCTATGCGAAAAGAACCTCTGTCGGTGACTTGGCTGAACACGGCATAGACTGCATACCACCCCCCCATGAGCAGAATGAGGAACAGGCAGAAGCGCGCCTGCATCTTGCGGTTCTTGTAGCCAAAGATGGTAGCCACATTGACGGGTGTAGAAATGAGCAGGATGGCGAACAACGGCCATGTCATGAAGTCGTGATTGCCATTGGGATCGACGATCCACAGGTTGTACATGGTTTGGCTGACTCCCATGCTCTGGGGCACGAACGTAGCCACAGGCATGCAGAGGCAAACCACTGTGAGAACAAGTGCAATGAGAAGAAAGAGGGTTTGTTTACGTTGTATCATACGTTATTCGTTCAGTTGATTTCCTTTTCCTTTGAGGGGTCGCGGAAATAGATGTTTCCATCGATGAATTCCTGTGTGGCGAGCAGTGTTGGCTTGGGCAACTTCTCATAGTAACGCGAGATTTCTATTTGCTCACGGTTTTCGAACACTTCCTCGAGACTGTCGTTGTAAGAAGCGAACTCGGCAAGTTTCTTGCTCAAGTCCTGCTTGATTTCCACAGAAATCTGGTTGGCTCGCTTAGCAATGATGGCTACGCTTTCATAGATGTTGCCGGTCTCGTCGCAGAGATCCATAATGTTGCGGGTCACGGTATTGACCGGTGCTTTTGACTTTTTGTAATCCATAAATCTATTTAAATGTTATAATGTTCTATGTTCAGGGAGAGGGCGCGGCCCCCTCCGGCTCCCCCTGGGGGGAGAGATTGGCTGGGGAGAGAGTGTGGCTGTGGGGGGGAGTGGTGTCAATTTTCGTCTTTTTCGGCATTGGTTCCTCCCGTATGTTTTTTGCACGTGGCAATGTATTTTTCGGCCAGTACACGCTGGTTGGACTCCGGGTATTCGTTGATGAAGCCATAGCATTCGTCCTCGGCATCACGGAATCGGTCGAGTTTCTTGGCTTCCGCACTGTTCTGTGCCAGAGCAAACTTGCTTTTCATGATGAGCAGGGCAAAATCCTCGCGATGGCTCGAATAGGGATAGTCCTTGAGTGCATTTTGAGCGGTGACGATGCAGGCTTCGTAGTTGCTTTCGTTGTTGTTGTTGCAGTTGCCGAAGTATGGCCCGAGGTTGTAGTAGAGCTGGGCCGAAAGCAATTCTTTCATCACGAGTTTGTCTTGAAGCGAAAAGAGCCGGTCCTGGGCTTTGCGTCGCAGGTCGGACTGTGGATAGAGGTCGAGGAACTCTTGGAATGCCGCTATCGACGACACCGTTGGGGTCTGGTCGAGTCGTGGCTCCGGTGTGCTTTTGAACAGGCTCTCGCCTGTGTAGAACGAAGCCAGTTCGGAATAGAGTCCCTTGGGGTAGGACTGATGGTATTTGCGGAATGTCATCGAAGCACTTTCGTAGTCGCCCGAACAATATTGGGCCATGGCCAACATGTAGAGGCATTCTTCGCCGTTGTCGGTGCCTTTCGTGACATGGATGAGGGGGTCGAGCAGCGTGATGGCGCGCTGATACTTCCCACGGACAAAACATTCCTTGGCGTATTCGTATTTGTAGGCGTTGTTGTCCGTCTTGTACACCTTGTTGAATTCATTGGCGCAACTCGACAACAAGGCAACAATGCCCATGAGGATGCATGATATTTTCTTCATATTTCGCGATTTGACTTGCAAAATTACACATTATTCTATTAATGACAAAGCGAACAATGTTTTTTTTTGCAAAAAACCGCTTGTCTGCAACCTATATTACGATGTTTTTTACTATTTTTGCACACCACATAACCCTCACCATCGTTCATGAACTTCGAACTTACCTCAAAATTCAAACCAACCGGCGACCAGCCTGAAGCCATCCGCGAACTGACCGAAGGGCTGAACCGCGGCGACCGTGCCCAGGTGCTGCTCGGTGTTACCGGGTCGGGCAAAACGTTCACCGTGGCCAATGTCATCGCCAATGTAAACCGCCCCACCCTCATACTGAGCCACAACAAAACATTGGCGGCACAGCTCTACGAAGAGATGAAGGCTTTTTTCCCTGAGAATGCTGTCGAATACTATGTGTCGTATTATGACTATTACCAGCCCGAGGCCTATCTGCCCGCCACCGACACCTACATAGAGAAAGACCTGGCCATCAACGACGAGATAGACCGTCTGCGACTGTCGGCAGTCTCGGCGCTGCTCTCGGGAAGGAGAGACGTGGTGGTGGTGTCGTCCGTGTCGTGCATCTACGGCATGGGTGGCCCCACGAGCATGGCCAACAGCGTCATTACGCTTGAAAAGGGGCAGCGGCTGGACCGGAACATGTTTCTCCGCCGTTTGGTGGACGCTCTTTATGTGCGCAACGACATAGACCTTCAGCGTGGCAATTTCCGTGTGAAGGGCGACACGGTAGATGTGTTCATGGCCTACAGCGAAAACATACTGCGCGTGACGTTCTGGGACGACGAGATAGACGGCATCGAAGAACTCGACGCGCTGACTTTGCACAGACTGGGGTCGTTCAATGACTATCAGATTTATCCGGCCAACCTCTTCGTCACGTCGAAGGAACAAACCGAGTCGGCCATCCGTCAGATTCAAGACGACTTGGTGAAGCAAATTGAATTCTTTAGCGAAATAGGAGACTCAATTAAGGCTCAGCGCATTAAGGAGCGCGTTGAATATGACATTGAAATGATTAAGGAGCTGGGGCATTGTTCGGGGATAGAGAACTATTCGCGCTATTTCGACGGTCGGCAGGCAGGTGAGAAGCCCTACTGTCTGCTGGACTTCTTCCCCGACGATTTTCTGTTGGTCATCGACGAGAGCCACGTCAGCGTTCCGCAGATCAATGCCATGTATGGAGGCGACCGGGCACGCAAGACCAACCTCGTTGAATTCGGGTTCCGACTGCCTGCCGCTTTCGACAACCGTCCGCTCAAGTTTGAAGAGTTCCAGCAGATGGTCCATCAGGTGATCTATGTCTCAGCCACGCCTGCCGACTTCGAGCTGAACGAGGCCGAGGGGGTCGTTGTTGAGCAGGTTATCCGTCCTACGGGCTTGCTCGACCCGGAAATAGAAGTGCGTCCCAGCGAAAACCAGATAGACGACCTGCTGGAGGAGATTCTGCAACGAAGCGAGCGCGACGAGCGTGTGCTGGTGACCACGCTGACCAAGCGCATGGCCGAGGAGTTGACCGAATACCTTCTGAACCACGACATTCGCGCCAACTACATTCACAGCGACGTGGCCACCCTCGACCGTGTGAAAATCATGAGCGACTTGCGAGCCGGGCTTTATGACGTTCTTGTGGGTGTCAATCTGCTTCGCGAAGGACTCGACCTGCCCGAAGTGTCGCTTGTGGCCATTCTCGATGCCGACAAGGAGGGTTTTCTGCGCAGTCACCGCAGTCTGACGCAAACCGCCGGACGTGCCGCCCGCAACGTCAACGGCAAGGTCATCATGTATGCCGACACCATCACGCAAAGCATGAGGCTCACCATGGATGAGACCTTGCGCCGCCGCACCAAGCAGTTGAGATACAACCAGGAGCACGGCATCACCCCCCAGCAGATTGTGAAGGAGATAAAGCACACGCTCTCGACCAAGACCGAGGACCTTTCGCCCGACGCTCGCGAAATCAAACTTTCAACCTACGCCTCCACTGGCAGGCAGCAAGGCAACTTGGCCGCAGAGTCGGGTGTGTTTGCAGCCGACCCCGTGGTGCGTGGCATGACGCGTGAGCAGCTCGAGAAGAGCATTGCCGAAACCACCCGGCTGATGAAGCAGGCGGCCAAAGAGCTCAACTTCATTCAGGCCGCCCAGTATCGCGACGAAATTGTCAGGCTTGAGCGTCAACTGGAGTTGAAATAGCGTTAAATTATGCTTAATCTTCCACCATTGGGCCGTACAAATATTAAAAATATGAACAACCAAGCGCAAAGGAATGGCTTTTTTTTGCAGAAGAAAGAATTTTATGTAATTTTGCATTTGTTATGAGAAAAATCTTTTTCACACTCCTTTTCTGTCTGCCGCTGACCCTGCATGCGCAGACCAACCTTTCGGAGGCTCAGCAGAAGGCCATTGAAGCCAAGCGCGTGGCCGAAGAGGCTGCCCGAAAGGCCGAAGAAGCGCGCATTGCCGCCCTCAAGGCCGAGGCTGCGGCCAAAGCGGCTGAGGCGGCGCAAGCCCAGGCTGAGGCTGAAGCCGCGCTCAAAGCGGCCCAGGAAGCCAACGAAGATGCCGAGGCAAAAGCAAAGTCGGCAGAGCCAGGACAATCGACTATGGCTGTTGAAGCGGCCGAGCCCCTCACGAAAGTGGCTGAAACAGAGACCAAGAAAATCGATTCGCCAGGTGCGGCCAATGCGGAAGTAAGTCGATGGGCAGCCCAAAGCAAAAAGGCTGCGGCAAACGACGCCTCGAAGGTGGACTATCTGGAGGGGGCCGTTCCCGAGATTGACGGAACCGTCACGTGGACGCTCTCGCTCGATGTTCCCGGGCAAACTGCCGACCAAATATTCGACAAGATGGGGCAGATAGCCTACGAGATGACGCAAGAGGAAAACCAACTTGAAAATTCGCGTATCGCGCTGGCCGACAAAGACAACCACCAGTTGGCTGTATCATTCCATGAATGGCTGGTCTTTTCGCGCCATGCCCTCTCGCTCGACCGCACCGAACTGCGTTTTGTGCTCATGGCCACGGCTTCCGACGGCCATTTGGACGTCACGATGAGCCGAATCAACTACCTCTATGAGAAAGAGCGCAGTGGAGGTGAAAAATACAAGGCTGAGACATGGATTACCGACAAATATGCGCTGAACAAGGCCAAAACCAAGCTTTATCCTGTTTCCGGCAAGTTCCGCCGCAAGACCATCGACAGGAAAAATGAAATCTTCAACAGAATAACTGCCCGTTTCAGCACTACAGATTAGTGCTTTTATTTCAGACCACCATGCATAGAAACAACCATAAAGAAGACCGATACTTAAAAGTTAGAAACATACTAAACACCATCTTCGTGGTGGGAGCCGCCATAGGTATGGCCATCTATTTCTGGGGCAACACCAACGTGGGCACCATCGTCATACTCGTTTCCATGGCGCTCAAGATGGTTGAATGTGTTTTACGATTCATGAAATGAAGAAACTCATCACCTCACTGATTGCTTTGGCGTTGGCTGCCAGTGCCACCGCCCAAGACTTTAACGAGATACGCGACGACGGTACGATGGTCACCGCTGAAGATCGGCGTACAATCATGAACAGAGACACCACCAGCACCCACAAGCAGATTCCCATGGGGCTGAGGGTATGGACGGTTGACGCTCGGTTCGGCGACCGCCTGGCGGCCATTCCCGACACGGTGCCTCACATGTTCATGAACACTCCCTTCACCACCGGCCTCCGCGGAGAATACAACACCACTGGCAATCAGGGGGCCCCCCGACTGAACCGAATCTTCATTGACAGGCAGGCCCCCGACCAGTTTGTTTTCACTCAGCCCTACGATTACTTTGTAGTAGCCCCCGACCAGTTCCACTTCACCAACACCCTCTCCCCCATCACCAATTTGAACTACAACACTTGTGGCGACCGCAACAACGGTGAAGATCACCTCAAGGCGCGCTTTGCCGTGAACGCCGGCAAACGCCTTGGCGCCGGCTTCAAGTTCGACTATCTCTACGGACGAGGCTACTTTGCCAACCAGAGCACTGCCCACTTCAACTACTCCATCTACGCTTCCTATTTGGGCGATCGTTATCAGGCTCACTTCTTGGCCAGCCTGAATCACCAGAAGGTCACCGAAAACGGTGGCATCACCAACGATGACTACATCAGCCATCCCGAGCTGTTCACCCAGAACTACAGCACCGAGGAAATTCCCACCGTGCTCGAACGCACATGGAATCGCAACGACAACCAGACTCTCTTCCTCACCCACCGTTACAGCCTCGGTTTCAGCCGGGAACTGCCCATGACCGAAGAGGAAATCAAGGCCAAGCGATTTGCCTTGGCTTCAGAAAAAGCCAAGAAGGAAAAGGAAAAACGCGAAAAGCTGAAGAAAGAAGCGCGCAAGCGAGGCGTTGACGTGAGCGAGCTGGAGCGCGAGAGCGCCACCACCTATGAAGGCCGCCCCGACGGTGCCAGGATTGTGGGCAGCGAACCTACCGACAGCATCGCCGCTGACACCACCCGCATACGCATAGAGGGCGAGGAGGCCATGGCACAGATGGTGGCACAGGAAAAGAAAGAGAAGGAGGACACTGCCTGGGTGAAGAAAGAGTTTGTGCCCGTGACGAGCATCATTCACACGGCGCGCTTCGACAACTACAAGCGGCTCTTCCAGGCCTATCAGACCCCAGCAGGATACTATCGCTCCACCTTCCTCTACAACCAGGTGCTCGCGGGTGACTCCATCTATGACCGCATACGCCACTACAGGCTGCGCAACACCGTCGCCCTTGCATTGCTCGAGGGCTTCAACAAATGGGCAAAAGCGGGTGTCAAGGTTTTCGCCACTCACGACTTGCGCCACTTTGAGCTGCCCGACACGGCACAGTCCCAATTCAAGTCGTTCAACGAGCACACCGTCAGCATTGGAGGCCAGCTCGTGAAGACCGAGGGCTCACTGCTGCACTACAATGTCACCGCCGAAGCTTGGGTGGTGGGCGAAGATGCAGGACAGCTCCACATCGACGGCGCCGCCGACCTCAACTTCAAAATTCTTGGCGACACCGTACAGCTTGCAGCCAAGGCTTTTATCCACCAGAACCACCCCGTGTTCTTCTTCCGCAAATACCACTCCAAGCACCTCTGGTGGGACAATGACAATCTTGAAAAAGAGCGTCACGCGCGCCTTGAAGGACTATTCACCTTCAAAAAGACGAACACCCGCCTGCGCGTGGCCTTCGACGACATCAAGAACTACACCTACTTCGGACAGAGCTATGACATTGACGATGTTTCATACCAGCGCACCAACATGCGCGTGGGCGCTCGCCAATGCACTGACAACCTCACGCTCATTACCGCCCAGATAGAACAGGACTTTCGCCTGGGCATTCTCAACTGGCAAAGCGTTGTCACCTACCAGCAAACCAGCAACAAGGATGTGCTGCCCGTGCCGGCGCTCAACCTCTACTCCAACCTCTTCCTTCATTTCAAAGTGGCCAACGTGCTGGACATCGACCTGGGCGGTGACGTGAGGTTCTTCACTAAATACTACGCCCACGACTACAGCCCTGCCCTGGGACAATTCACCGTGCAGGAAAACGGCGACAACCGCGTAGAACTGGGCAACTATCCCATTGTCAACGTCTATGCCAATTTCAATCTCAAGCACACCCGCTTCTTCATTATGATGAGCCATGTCAATGCGGGAAAGGGCAACCGTTTCTTCGTGCCCCACTACCCTCTCAACGCCAACATCCTGCGTTTCGGCGTGAGCTGGAATTTCTTCAACTAAGAAGTTCATTGCATGTACGTTGCGCATTTTCAAACAAGATAATTTCGAAGAGACACCTAAATTATGGAAGAACAAGACAAGAAACAAGTAGTGAAGACGAGGAGTGCTGCCGCCTGCATACGCGAAGGCTTCGGCATCATTGCCAATCACCCCGCGGCAATGCTCTCGGGCACATGGCCTTGGATTGTGCTCATCTCGCTGGCCATTTTGCTATATTTGGCAGGATGTGTTGCGTTGGTCAATCACATCATGGCCGGCGGGCAGCCAGGCACTTGGATGCTGGCCAAGGTGGCGCTGGGTTTGTTGCTGGTCGTTGCCTGCTCCTACTTTCTTGAGGCGCGCGTGATGCTCATCATGCGGCACCTTCGTGACAACGGCACTATGGTGCGCATAGGGCCCTTCAGGCAGCTCAAGCCCACGCTTCAGATAGCGCTCAACATGCTACCTTTCGTTGTCGTGCTGCTGGTTCTGTCAGCGTTGCTGGGAACTCTTTGGGGCTTGGTCCTGCACTGGGCATCGTCTCAACAGAGTTTCACGCTCATGGTGACCATCGCTGTGGCGGCAATGGCAGCCGCCTTGCTGGCAGTGGTGTTCCTGCTTCCGCTGATACAGACCTTTTACGCCTACAGCATGGACGGCGGAAACTTCTTCAAGACCCTCCGTTCCACTTACAGCAAGGGATTGCGCCACGTGGGTAAGCTCCTTGCCGTCAACCTGCTCAGCGTCATTCTTGTCGAGTTGCTCATGCTCGTCGTCAGCCTGCCGCTGGTGGTGCTGGCTGTGGCTTCGCTTCTTTCCGGCATGGGCGTGTGGGTCATGGGCGATGCGAGTGGGATGCCCTCCTACATGGGGTGGCTCTGGGGCGCCACATCGGTGGTGTGCATATCGTTGGCCTCTTATTGCTATCTGGCTTTGTTGTCGAGCAACCTTTTCGCCTATGGTGCGATAGAGGCTGCCGAAGTCGAACGAATGAAGTACAAACCGTTGGAGACAGTCAGGAGCCAGGAGTTGTCAAATATGAGTTAAGGGTTGGCTCCAAGAGTTGAAGGCTAGTTAGCTGTCATGAACTCAGAAGTCTTAAAGACTATTAACTCCATCTCTAAAAATCAACATAAAACGAAACCAACATGAAGCAACGCATACTATTCATCGACCGTGACGGAACACTCATTGAGGAACCCGCCGACGAACAGATTGACGCATTCGAGAAACTAAAGTTCACTCGAGGCATGTTTCGCAACCTCTCGTTCATACGCAAGAAATTGGACTTTCGCTTTGTCATGGTCAGCAACCAAGACGGCCTGGGAACAAGCTCGTTTCCGGAAGATACTTTCTGGCCTGTCCACAATTTCATTCTCCAGTCGCTTCAGGGAGAAGGCGTCACCTTCGACGAAATACTCATAGACCGCCATTTCCCCGAGGACAACCATCCAGACCGCAAACCCGGCACGGGTATGCTCCGCCACTACATTGGCAACCCCGACTACGACTTGCCCAACAGCTATGTCATTGGCGACCGCGAAACTGACCGCCAGCTGGCTGCCAACCTGGGATGCAAAGCACTCATACTGGGCGACGAGGGCATGGATTGGGACAAAATTGCCGAAATTCTCTTTGCAGGCGAGCGTACCGCCGAAGTGAAGCGCACCACCCGCGAAACCGACATCCTCGTGCGTGTCAACCTCGACGGGACGGGCCTATGCGACATCTCTACGGGGCTGGGATTTTTCGACCACATGCTCGAACAGATAGCCAAGCACGGCATGATGGACCTCACCATCCACACGCGTGGCGATCTGCACGTCGATGAGCACCACACCGTAGAGGACACTGCCCTTGCTTTGGGCGAGTGTCTGCTCAAGGCTCTGGGAGACAAACGTGGCATCGAACGCTACGGTTTCTGTCTGCCCATGGATGACTGTCTTTGCCAGGTGGCCCTCGACTTCGGCGGACGCCCATGGCTCGTTTGGCAGGCCGACTTCCAGCGCGAGCGCGTCGGCGACGTGCCCACCGAGATGTTCCTTCATTTCTTCAAGAGCCTTAGTGACGCCGCCAGGATGAACCTAAACGTCAAGGCCGAGGGCACCAACGAACATCACAAGATTGAAGGCATCTTCAAGGCCCTTGCCCGCGCCCTCAAGATGGCTGTGCGCAGAGACATCTATCACTTTGAGCTCCCCTCCACCAAGGGAATGCTTTGAGGCCCGCCTGCCCCCATTGGCGTGTTATTTCTCTCTATTTTTTTAGGCTGTAAGTTGGTTTTGTTCTAGCTGTACCCAACTTTACGCACATCTTCCCCTCTCTTCAGGGGGAGACAGCAGCATGTCCAGCCACTGAGACTAGCGAAGAACAACCTCTCCCTTCAAAAGGAAGGGATGGAGGTGGGGGGTTGTAACCTTGACCCATGACTCTTGAGTCAATTAGCAACCAAGTGGGGTGGTTTTCCGACAAGGATGTAACTTCCAGGCAGCCTTTTGTGGCCAAATGACAGTTTTCGCCCCGTTTCTTATGTTAATGTTCTGAAAAGATGAACCTTTTTCGGGCATTATTAGTAACTTTGCAGCCAAAAAAATTACAAACACAGTCATTTCCCGACAAACATACATTAACGACAGACACATAAAACTATTATGAGCAACCATCAAATCAATGTAGGCTTGAAAATCAAAGGCATCCGCGAAACCAAAAATCTCACGCTCGCAGAGGTGGCCGAACGGACCGGTCTCTCCATCGAGCAAATCAGCAGCATCGAGAACGATATCAACCTGCCCTCGCTCGGTCCCCTCATCAAGGTGGCACGCGCACTCGGCGTTCGTCTCGGTACCTTCATGGACGACAACGATGCGCTTGGTCCCGTGGTTTGCCGTGCCGCCCAGCGCGAAGCAAAGAGTGGCATCAGCTTTTCCAATGGGGCCAACGACACCCGCAAGCACATGGACTACCACCCATTGGCCCAGCAGAAGGCTGGACGCCACATGGAACCCTTCATCATCGACATCCACCCCGAAGAGAAACCCGACTACCAACTTTCCGCCCACGAAGGCGAAGAGTTCATATACGTCATGCAGGGAGAAGTGGAGCTGGAATACGGAAAGGAGATTTACACTCTGCACGAAGGCGACAGCATCTACTACGACTCCATCGTCAAGCACCACCTGCACGGAGCTCCCGGCAAATCAGCCAAAATTTTGGCACTCGTCTATATCCCCTTCTAAACTCCCAACTCTAAACCAATAAAAATGGAGAAAAGAACTTATCCCGCAGAGACCGGAAGCGCCGGCTACACGCTCTCCGAGCGCACCCTTGGACAGTGGCTCGAGCACTGGGCCAACACCACCCCCGACCGTGAATACATCGTCTATAGCGACCGCGACCTGCGATTCACCTGGAAACAGTTCAACGAGCGCGTTGACAACCTCGCCAAGGGGCTTATCGCCATCGGAGTGAAGAAAGGCTCCAACGTGGGCATTTGGGCCACTAACGTGCCCGACTGGCTCACCTTTCTCTATGCCACGGCCAAAATCGGGGCCGTACTCGTTACTGTCAACACCAACTACAAGCAGAACGAGCTCGAGTACCTCTGCAAGGACTCCGACATGCACACCCTGTGCATCACCGACGGAACATGGGACTGCAACTACGTCGATATGACCTACACCATGCTGCCCGAGCTCAAGAAGTGCGAGCGCGGCCATCTCAACAGCTCTCGGTTCCCCTGTCTCAAGAACGTCGTTTACATAGGCATGGAGAAATACAGGGGCATGTTCAACACAGCCGAGTTGCTCCTCCTGGGGCAGAACATCGACGACGATCGTCTTGATGCGATGAAGAAACAGGTCACCTGCCACGACGTATGCAACATGCAATATACCAGCGGCACCACCGGATTCCCCAAGGGGGTCATGCTCACCCACTTCAATATAGCCAACGACGGCTACTTCACGGGGGAGAACATGGGTTTCACCCAAAACGACAAGCTTTGCGTCTGTGTACCCCTGTTCCATTGCTTTGGTGTGGTGCTCGCAACGATGAACTGCCTCACCCATGGCTGCACCGAGGTCATGGTCGAGAAGTTCGACCCTCTCGTTGTGCTCGCATCCATCCACAAAGAGCGGTGTACCGCCCTCTATGGCGTTCCCACCATGTTCATAGCCGAACTCGACCACCCCATGTTCCCCATGTTCGACATGTCCAGCCTGCGCACCGGCATCATGGCCGGAAGCCTGTGCCCGGTCGAGCTCATGAAGCGCGTCAGTGAGAAGATGTTCATGACCATTACCAGCGTCTATGGACTCACCGAGTCGTCGCCCGGCATGACACAGACCTGCCTGAACGACACCTTCGAGCAGCGCTGCACCACCGTGGGCCGCGACTACCCCTTCGTTGAGGTCAAGGTGCTCGACCCCGAAACGGGCGAAGAGTGTCCCGTCGGTGTTCAGGGCGAAATGTGCTGCCGCGGCTTCAACGTCATGAAGGGCTACTACAAGAACCCCCAAGCCACCGCCGAAGTCATCGACGCCAACGGGTTCCTCCATTCGGGTGACCTCGGCGTGAAGGATGAGAATGGATTCTACCGCATCACCGGACGCATCAAGGACATGATCATCCGCGGCGGCGAAAACATCTACCCCCGCGAGATAGAGGAATTCCTCTACCACATGCCCGGCATCAAGGACGTGCAGGTGGCCGCTGTGCCCTCGAAGAAATACGGCGAAGCCGTCGGCGCCTTCATCATCCTCCAGCCTGGGGCAACAATGGAGCCCGAGGACGTGCAGGAGTTCTGCCGCGGCAAGATAGCCCGCTACAAGATTCCCAAGTATGTTTTCTTCATCGACGAGTTCCCCCTCACCGGTTCCGGTAAGATTCAGAAGTTCAAGCTCAAGGAAATGAGTCTGAAACTCTGCGAGCAGCAGGGCATTGTCGTCGTCTAGGAATCCCGCACACCGCGTAGAAGCTTACCAGGTGGCGTAAAAACGGCGGCTCAGCCAACAAGGACGGGTTTGTTTCACACGAGGCGGGCCCGTCCTTGGCTTTTTACGCAACAGGATGAAGAAGTACACAATACTCCCCCACACATTTCCCCTAGTGTCCGCCATGTTCGTCTGTCCGCCAATCTTTCGGCAAGTCTCACACCTTTTCGTAAAGTCTCACACCCTTTCGGAAAGATTTGTTTCAATTTGTGAAAACTGATTTAATATTTATAGTTTTTTCGTCGTTGTTTAGGTTATTCTGCTAAAAAACGGTAAAAAGGAAGTCAAAATGTAAAGATACTTTGCGTGGATTGAGACAAAATGTTTAATTTTGTAAGCGATTGGACGAAAAAAAGTATGGATTCGCAACACAAAAACAGCAAAAAATTTAATAATAAATCAACTATTAAAAAAAAGCAGAAGAACTATGGAAAAGTGTAATGTGAAGCCTGCCGACGGCAGGCTGGGCATCTTGGTGGTGGGTAACGGTGCCGTGGCCACCACTTTCATGACAGGTGTGCTCATGGCACGCAAAGGGTTGACCAAGCCCATCGGGGCCATGACGCAATATGACAAGGTGAGAGTGGGCCGTGGCGCTGACAAGAAGTATCTGAAGTATGGGGAGATCGTTCCGCTGGCCACTCTCGACGACATCGTGTTCGGATGCTGGGACGTGTATCCGCAAAATGCCTACCAGGCTGCGGTGTACGCTGAGGTGCTGAAGCAGAAGGACATAGAGCCGGTGCGTCAGGAACTGGAAGACATCAAGCCCATGGCCGCGGCCTTCGACAAGAACTTCGCCAAGCGGCTTGACGGCGACAACGTGAAGCAGTGTGCCACACGGTGGGACATGGTGGAGCAACTGCGGCAGGACATCAAGCGATTCAAAGAGGAGAAGAGTTGCAGCCGGGTGGTGGTGCTTTGGGCGGCCTCTACCGAAATCTACGTGCCCGTATGCCCGGAGGTACACTACAAGCTGGCCGACCTGGAAAGGGCTATGCGCGAGGACGACCGTGAACATGTGGCCCCGTCGATGTGCTACGCTTATGCGGCGTTGGCCGAAGGATGCCCCTTCGTGATGGGAGCACCCAACACGACGGTGGACATTCCAGCCATGTGGGAAATGGCTGAGAAAATGCGCATGCCCATTGCAGGCAAAGACTTCAAGACGGGGCAGACGTTGGTCAAGTCGGGATTCGCTCCCATCATTGGTACACGGTGCCTGGGGCTGGACGGATGGTTCTCGACGAACATTCTGGGCAACAGGGATGGCCTGGTTTTGGACGTACCCGAAAACTTCCGCACCAAGGAGGTGTCGAAGCTTTCGACGCTGGAAACCATCCTCAAAGCCGACGAGCAGCCCGACCTGTACACCGACTACTACCACAAGGTGAGAATAAACTACTACCCGCCGCGTAACGACAACAAGGAGAGCTGGGACAACATTGACATCTTTGGGTGGATGGGGTATCCAATGCAGATAAAAATCAACTTCCTCTGCCGCGATTCTATCTTGGCGGCTCCGGTTTGTCTGGACTTGTGCCTGCTCAGCGACCTGGCCGCGAGGGCTGGACGATTTGGTACGCAACGTTTCCTGAGTTTCTTCCTGAAGAGTCCCATGCACGATTATACGCAGGGCGAGGAGGCAGTGAACCACTTGTACCGCCAGCACACCATGCTGAAGAACGCCATCAGGGAAATGGGAGGCTACGAAGCGGACGAGGAGCTGGACTAGGTTGACAGCAATGCTCCGAGGGCGAAGAGCAACCCGTAAGCAAACATGTTGCGGGCGTTTTGGGCCAAGATGAGGTTGAGAGTCTTGCCGTGGCCAATACGCACCATGCGCCGCCAGGTACTGACGTGGAGTGGCAAATAGGCCAATGGGAAAACGAAGACTGGCCACCGCCCACGGCAAAGGAAGACTGCACCGAGAAGCAGGGCCGCCACGCCCAACAGCAGGTAGAGCCACTCGGTGGCGCGCTGACCGATGCGGAGCACGAGGGTGTTCTTGCCAGTGAGACGGTCGGTGTCGCGGTCGCGATAGTTGTTGACCACGAGCAATGTGTCTATGACCAGGCCGCAGGCTACCGAGGCGCACAGCACCTCGGTAGTTACGGTGTGGAGCTGGAGGTAGTAAGTGAGGCTGACAGGTACGAGCCCGAAAAACACGAGTACGAGCAAGTCCCCCAGCCCGATGTAGGACAGATGGGTGGTGTAGAGGAAACAGAACGCCACGCACACGGCACCCACGGCCACCATGGGCCAACCGCCCCACAGAACAAGGGGCAGGCCGACGAGGCAGGCCAATACGGTGGTGAGGCCGATGGCGCGGCGCATGGAGCCAATGCGCACCCATCCCTGTGTGCAGGCTCGGCGGGGACCTAGTCGCCCGGTTCCGTCGGTGCCTTTGCGGAAGTCGAAGTAGTCGTTGATGAAATTGGCATCAACCTGCATGATGAGGGCAAAGAGCAGGCAGAGCACGGCAGGTGTCCACTTGAAGGGGACGGCAGCAGCACGGCTGTCGGCCCATGCCAAGCTAAGGGCCATGAGCACTGGCACGGCTGCTCCAGTGAGTGTCTTGGGGCGGGCGGCAAGAAGCCATGCGCGCGGAGAATCGACGGGTATTTTTTCCATATCTTGTTTTTGGTTTTGCTGCAAATGTACTAAAGAATTTGTAGATTCTTGGCATGGCGGGCCAAAATCTTTCTTTTTTCGTGCCCGATTTTCTGAAAATAGTGTTACCTTTGCACTGAAAACCACACAAACGAAAGAAAACTCCCATAATTCGACTATGATAGACAACCGTGTGAGCCTCGATCTGATGGAATTGGTGGAAACAAAGGTGCTGCCGCGATACAACTCGTTCGACAGCGCGCACAACTTGGGGCACGCCACCCGCGTAATCAATCGCTCACTGCAACTGGCCAAGCAGCTAGGGGCCGACATGAACATGGCCTACGTGGTTGCGGCCTACCACGACTTGGGCCTTGAGGGGCCGCGCGCCGTCCACCATCTGACAAGCGGGAAAATACTCATGGCCGACACGCGGTTGAAGAAGTGGTTCAACGACGAGCAGCTGAAAATCATGAAGGAGGCCGTTGAGGACCACCGTGCATCGGCCAGCCACGCGCCTCGGAGCATCTACGGAAAGATTGTGGCCGAGGCCGACCGCGACCTGGAGCCACAATCGGTATTCAGGCGCACTGTGGACTTCGGTTTGGACCACTATCCAGAGAAAAGCCGCGAGGAACACTGGCAGCGGTTTGTCGAGCACATGAGAGAAAAATACTCGAGCCAAGGATACATCAAGTTGTGGATTGCGGGGTCGCCCAACGAGAAGAACCTGAAAACCATTCGCGAGTTGATAGGCCAACCGCGCGAACTGCGCAAGGTGTTCGACAGGATTTTCGACGAAGAAATGGGAGGAAGGCGCTAGCGGACCAGCCAGAAGACTCTTAACCCCACGAGTCGGAAAACTCTCGTCAATAGCGCCTAACAAACAAAAATCACAGGAAACAAGAAATACAGAAAGATAACAATGGAAGAAATCAGAGACAAAGAATTCGGCGGCGAACGCCCTCTCTTCGAGTCGCACAATATGAGGCTCATCAACGTGACCATCACCGATGGTGAATCGGGCATCAAGGAATGTTCGAACATAGAAGCAGAGGGCTGCCGATTCTACGGCAAGTACCCCTGGTGGCACGTCAACGGCTCGCGCATAAGCAACTGCTACTTCGCCCCGGGTTCACGCTCGGCCATCTGGTACTCGCAGAACATGGTGATGAAGGACTGCGTGATTGACGGACCGAAATTCTTCCGCGAAATGGAAAACGTAGAACTGGAAAACGTCACCATCAATGACGCTGACGAAACGTTCTGGCGTGTGAAAAACCTGAAACTGCGCAACGTCAAGCTGCACGACGGCACATACCCCTTCATGTTCTCGGAGAACATATTCGTGGATGGGCTGGTGAGCGACTCAAAGTATGTGTTCCAGTACTGCAAGAATGTGGAAATTCACAACGCTAACATCGTCACTAAAGACTCGTTTTGGGAGTGTGAGAACGTCACCATTTACGACTCTACGCTCGACGGTGAATACTTGGCTTGGCACTCTAAGAACGTGCGCCTGGTGAACTGCCATTTGGCAGGCGAACAGCTGCTCTGCTACGCCAAGGACTTGGTGCTGGAGAACTGCACCTTCGACCAGGCTTGCGACCGTGTGTTCGAATATTCCACCGTGCAGGCCGACATACGAGGGGCCATCGCCAACATAAAGAACCCAGCCAGCGGGCGCATCGTGGCAGACAAGATAGGCAGCGTTACCATCGACGAGAACATTAAAGGCCCCGCCGACTGTGAAATCATATTGAGAGAAAAATGAAATTCAATTTCGACATACCCATCGACCGCCGTCACACCAACTCGTACAAGTGGGACGAGAGCGGACGCGACGACGTGATTCCCATGTGGGTGGCCGACATGGACTTCCAGACGGCACCGGCCATCGTCAATGCCCTGAAACGCCGCGTGGAGCATGGTGTGTTCGGCTACACACTGGTGCCCGAAAGCTACTACAATGCCGTCATCGGTTGGTTTGCTCGTCGCCACAAGTGGTCCATCAACCGTGAATGGATTCAATACACCAGCGGTGTGGTGCCTGCGCTGAGTGCCGTGGTGAAGGCTCTGACCGAGCCGGGCGATCAGGTGATAGTGCAGACGCCCGTCTATAACTGTTTCTTCTCGTCCATCCGTAACAATGGATGCCAGGTGGTGGAGAACCCGTTGTTGAGAGTGCCTGCCGCTGCCAGGGATGGTTCCGCTACGGAAGAACAGTTCTTCACCTACCGAATGGACTATGACGATTTGGAACGTAAAGTTGCCCATCCGCGCGCCAAGCTGCT
>ODAJ012186910.1_pt1 | contig 19437 bp, 15 predicted proteins | sample 1539241 | NCBI WGS metagenome assembly ODAJ01 (sample SAMN02144231, study PRJEB22623) | gut metagenome | biome: sheep rumen | host: Ovis aries | place: New Zealand | reverse complement strand
GTTGCCAGCTTGGGCTGTCCGTTGTCGCCTATTTCCCACTCCGAGCCGTAGAGATAGCGGTATCCGCCGAGTATCTCCTCCTGTTCGGGGTTCCACACTATGAGCTGTTTGTAGCAGTTGTCACACGTGTCGAACTCGTCGATATCAAGCTCCTTGCCCGTTCCTCCGCCTGCTTCGCGGAAGGCAATCTCGCGAAGTCGTCCTATCTCGCGCAGGGTATTGGGAGCATTGTGGGCTGTGATGACGTAGATTTCGTTGTTGCTCTTGTTCGTCATTCGCAGCTGCTTGTCGGGCGTAAGCTCGCTTCGGAGCAAGTCCTTGCTGACGGGTTGTATTATTTCTTGTTCCATGACTGTGTTAGGTTCTTCAGTTGGTTGTGTCAGGTTCTACAGCTTATACACCGTGTCTTCAACAAAAAGAGCCCATTCCATCGGTGTTTTTGTGCGGTCGAAGGTCTGCCAGGGGATTGGCTTTCCTATCTTTACGGTGAATGTCTGGTGGGTGTTTTTGAACATTTCATCGGCAAGGAAGAGCATTGCAATGTTGAACTTGATGCCCAGTCGCTTGCAGATGTTAGCCAGCCGGTAGAAGAAGTTGGAGTTCTGGCCGCCGAAGTGTATCGGCACCACGTCGCGCTGGTTCTGCACGCTCTTCGTGATGAACGTCTTTTTCCACGGAATGTCGTGTATCTCGCCGTTGATGCGTCTGCTGCACAGGCCCGCCGGGAACATCACCATGTGGTTCTGGCTTGCGAAGCCGGCCTCTACCATAGCCGGGAAGTCGCGTCCCTTCTTGCCTGTTTTGTTGATGCCGATGCACAGCGGAGCCAGTCCGGGCAGGTTCATCAGCAGGTCGTTGACCAGATAACGGAAGTTGCCGTCGTAGTGATGGCCCACTACTGAGCCTATCGCCACACCGTCGATGCCTCCGAGGGGGTGGTTGGAGACAAAGGTGTAGAGCTTTCCGTCGTCCTTCGGCGGCAGGTTCTCTTCTCCCTCAACCTTGAGGGTGATGTCGAGATACTTCAGAGTGGCATCGAGCCAGGGCACTCCCTTCAGGTCGCGGGCACTGTGGAGGAACTCGTTTACCTGATCCTGATGCACGATGTGCTTGAGCCAAGCCGATGCAAAGCGCGGCACGTACTTGGCTTTGCTGCCCATCTTCGATTTCAGGATGTTGTCAATGTCGATAGTTTTCTCTATTTTCTCACTCATTTTCGATGACCCTTTGAGCCAACAAAGTTACTAAAAAGCACGTGCAATGCAATAAAAAAGGCGTCGTTTTTTTCGTTCTGCGCTCCGCAAGTGAACTTTTTTGTGCATGATGGCAGCCGTCGCAGGTTTTCCCGGCGTGTCCGTAAGGTTTCTCCAGCAGCCTTGGAGCAATGCTACGGGAGCCTTGTAGTAGTTCTCCAGAGCTGCTGTAAGGTTGCTCCAAGGCCCTTGGAGAAAGTTTACGGACGGCCCCGTAAACTTTTTACGGAGCCTCTGGAGAGATGCCGGGGCAGGGGATACCCACCCCCGTCCCCTCCCCAAGGGAGGGGTGGAAAGGCTGTTTGGGTGGTTGGTGGTAGGGGATACCCACCCCCGTCCCCTCCCCAAGGGAGGGGTGATATGGCGCAGGGTGGTTGTAGAAAACGGCTAAGGCGGTTATGGGTGGATAGCTGCAAGCCGACGGTGGCAATGGCACAGTGCTTGCAAAAAGGGGGATATATATAGTCAGACGGGCCGAAGCTGTTAGCCGAGAGGGTGGGGCGAGGCGGCATCAAGCCAGTCTGGGAGTGAGGATTGGTGGCAGCGGTGCAAAGGTAGCAGCCCGGCAGTGGGGCTGTCAAGGGTGCGAGCTGGAAAGTTTCCGACTATCGCAGACCTGCCGGGCGCAGTTTGCGACCATATCGGAGCCTGCATTGCAACATCCGCTCAGGCGATATGGTATCATATCATTGCCCCATCCGGGGCGGTAATCACCGTTTCACTGGATAGTTACGCAAGCGAACGTTAACGCTAAATTATGTTAAATCACAGCCGAAACCTGCATATTGTGGAGCAAAGTGGTGGAAAGTGGGGAAATTTGTGTAATTTTGAACGCTCAAACATATATAATGTATGCGCGAGATGGCAGTAAGAAACCAGCAGTTCCCCGTCGGGCAAAGGCTTTCGGCACACAGCCGCAATGGGGCAGCTGCCAAAAAGAAGATAGCGATTTGCGATTTTTAGGAAACATAGAAGGCAAACTCGACGGCAAGGGACGCGTGTTCCTTCCCTCAGTGTTCAGAAAAGTGCTTTCGTCGGCAGGCGAAGAGCGGCTTATCCTGCGTATGGATGTTTTTCAGTCGTGCCTCACGCTCTATCCCGAGAGCGTATGGAACGCGCAGGTAGACACCCTGCGGCGCAGCCTGAACCGCTACAATGCTTCCCACCAGCAGATTTTCCGCCAGTTTGTTGCCGATGCCGAGGAGGTTGTTCTCGATGGCAACGGTCGCTTCCTTATCTCCCGCCGCAACCTTCAGAAAGCCCACATAGACCAGGCGGTGCGCTTCATAGGCATGGACGACACCATTGAAATCTGGAGTGCCGATGCCGCCGAGTCGCCCTTCATGGAAGCCGAGGAGTTCGGCAAAGCGCTTCAGGAGCTGATGAAAGACGGCGGAGCATTGCCGTTCTGAGGGTTCCGACCCGCCCAACGCCGCAAGAAGCGAACGCAACACACCCGAAACCACTTTTTCAAAAACGTAGAAACTGCCTGTTAGAATGACATTGTCAAGCGCAACATATCACATCCCGGTACTGCTCAAGGAAAGCATCGAAGGACTGAACGTCAGTCCCGACGGCACCTACGCCGACATGACGTTCGGCGGCGGCGGCCATAGCCGCGAGCTGCTGTCGCGCCTCGGTGCCGGCGGCAGACTGTTCGGCTTCGACCAGGACGGCGATGCCGAGGCCCGTGTGGAGAGCGGCGAGTGGCTCGAAGGCAGCCCCCTGGCCGACGGCAATGCAGCGAGAGGCACCTTCACCTTCGTGCGCAGCAACTTCAGATACCTCACCAACTGGATGCGCTACTACGGAGTGGACCACCTCGACGGCGTACTTGCCGACCTGGGAGTGTCGAGCCATCACTTCGATGACTCCTCGCGAGGCTTCTCCTTCCGCTTCGACGCGCCACTCGATATGCGCATGAACCGCCGTGCCAAGGCCACGGCAGCCGACATCCTGGCCCGTTACGACGAGGAAGAGCTGGCCCGCGTGTTCCATGTCTATGGCGAGCTGAAGAACGCGCGCCGCCTGGCATCGGCCATAGTGAGCCGCCGCCGCTCGGCACCTGTCGCCACCACGGGCGACCTTGCAGCAGTGGCTGGCGAGCTGCTGCGCCGCGACCGCGAGAAGAAAGAGCTTGCCAAGGTGTTCCAGGCACTGCGCATAGAGGTGAACAACGAGATGGGCGCCCTCGAGGAGATGCTCCTCGCCGCCACCGAGATGCTGCGCCCAGGCGGTCGTCTGGTGGTGATAACCTATCACTCCATAGAAGACCGCATGGTGAAAAACATAATGAAGGCAGGCAACGTGGCAGGCACCGTGGAGCAAGACTTCTACGGGCGCATCAGCACCCCCTACCGGCTGGTGGGCAAGGTGACGGTGCCCGACGACAGCGAGCAGCAGGCCAACCCCCGTAGCCGCAGTGCGAAACTCAGAATAGCAGAAAAGAAATGACAAAGAAAGACCAAGACATCCAGATAGCCGCCGCCGAGGAAGCGGTGGTAGTGCCTGCAGCCGATGCAGCCGCAGACCAGGAGGCGGCTCCCGAACCCGAAGCAGACACCACCGAGGAGGCTGACGACGACGATGCCGCCGAGAAAGCCGAGCGTGACGCCCTGAAAGAGGCCATAGCCCAGCAGGCACGCGAGGACGAGCAGCCCTCGTCGGCCACGTTCACGCTGCGCAAGATACTGGGCGGCGACATACTTACGGCGCACCTCATGCGCAGCCAGATATGGCTCGTAGTGCTGATTGTGTTCTTCATGGTGGCCTACATATCAAACCGTTACAGCGTGCAGAAAGACCTGTTGGAGATTGACCGCCTGAACAAGGAGCTCAAGGATGCCAAGTACAAGGCCCTCTCGAGCAGCAGCCAGCTCACCGAGAAATGCCGCGAAAGCCACGTGCTCGAGGTAATCCGCCACAGCAAGGACAGCATACTGAAGATGCCCAGCCAGCCACCATATATAATAACCGTTCCGAAAAACAAATAGTCACTACCAATGAGCAGCAAGTTCAACGAACACAAGATAATGCCCCGCTACAGCGTCATAGCCATAGTGATGACTATGATAGCCGTGGCTGTGGTGGTCAAGACGTTCTACACCATGACCGCAGGGCGCACCTACTGGATGAAGGTGGCTGCGCGACTGAAGGTTGACAGCATGGAGGTGAAGCCCACCCGCGGCAACATCTACAGCAGCGACGGGCAGCTCATGGCCAGTTCGCTGCCCGAATACAAGCTCTACTTAGACTTCAATGCCATGCACGAGTCGAAGACCGACACGCTGTGGGCAGAGAAGCTCGACTCGATAGCAGTGGGGCTGAACCAGATTTTCCCCTCGCGCTCGGTGCAGGCGTTCAAGGACTCGCTCGAGGCCGGGCGCAAGCAGCTGAGCAAGCACTGGCCCATCTGGAAGCGGCGAGTGGACTACAGCACCTACAAGGAGGTGCAGGCACTGCCCATCTTCAACATGATGAAGTACAAGAGCGGCTTCCATGTTGAGGAGTTCAACGCGCGCCGCCGCCCGTTCACCTCGCTTGCCCAGCGCACCATAGGCGATATGTATGGAGCCAAGGACACGGCACGCTGCGGACTGGAGCTGTCATACGACTCCATACTGCGCGGAACAAACGGCATCATCCACCGACGCAAGGTGCGCAACAAGTATCTCAGCATCACCGACACGCCGCCCATCGACGGTGCCGACATCATAACCACCATCGACGTGGGTATGCAGGACCTGGCCGAGAGAGCCGTCATCGACGAGCTTCGCGAGATCAACGGCAACGTTGGAGTGGCTATCGTCATGGAAGTGGCTACCGGCGACATCAAGGCCATCGTCAACATGGAGAAGGTTGACGAGGGAGAATACCGCGAAATCAAGAACCACGCGGTGAGCGACCTGCTCGAACCCGGCTCGGTGTTCAAGACGGCGAGCATCATGGTGGCCCTCGACGACGAGGTGTGCGATACCAACTATGTGGTGGCTACGGGCGGAGGAGTATATAATATGTACGGGCGCGACATGAAAGACCACAACTGGCGGCGTGGCGGCTACGGCACCATGAACCTTCCGCACACCCTCGAGGTGAGCTCGAACATCGGTGTGAGCCGCATCATAGACCACTTCTACCACAACAATCCCGAGCGCTTCGTGCAGGGTATCCACGACCTCGGCCTTGCCGAAGACTTCCACCTGCCCATCCCCGGCTACTCGCCTGCCAAGATACGTATGCCCCGCAAGGACAGCCGAGGCAAGCAATACGTCAACTGGAGCAAGACGGCACTGCCCTGGATGAGCATCGGCTACGAGACGCAGGTGCCCCCGATAAGCACCCTCACCTTCTACAATGCCATAGCCAACGGCGGCAAGATGATGCGCCCGAGGTTCGTCAAGCAGGTTGTCAAGGACGGCGAGGTGATCATGGACTTCCCCCCCGAGGTGGTGAAGGAGCAGATAGCCAAGCCCCGTACCATAGAGCTGATAACGACCATACTGACCCACGTGGTGAGCCAGGGACTCGGACGCAAAGCCGGTTCGCCGTCGTTTGCCGTCGCCGGAAAGACCGGTACGGCGCAGATGTCGAAGGGAGCAGCCGGCTATCACAGCGGCGTGATGAACTATCTGCTCAGCTTCTGCGGCTTCTTCCCTGCCGACAAGCCACGCTACAGCTGCATCGTCTGCATACAGAAGAGCGGTCTGCCCGCCTCGGGAGGCGGCATGAGCGGAGTGGTGTTCCACCATATCTCAGAAGGAATAATGTCGCAGAGCCTGAAGCTCGACGTGAGCGACGCACGCGAAGAGGGTGCGCAGTTCGTGCCGGGAGTGAAGGCCGGCAACCTCGTGGCAGCCGACTATGTGCTCAGCAAGCTCGGCTTTGAGGTGAAGAACGGTTGGGAAGGCGGCAACGTCTTCGGTCCTCCCGTATGGGGAACGGTGCAGGCGGCAGGCGGCAACAAGCTCAGCATGACCAAGTCGGCAACTCCGCAGAAGCACCGCGTGCCCAATGTGATGGGCATGGGCGCGCGCGATGCCGTCTACCTGATGGAACAGCAGGGCATCAAGGTGCGCCTTCGCGGACGCGGAAAGGTGGCTGAGCAGAGCCTCCACGCCGGCGACACCATCGGAAAGAACGCAGTATGTATGCTCAGATTGAACTAAAACAATATATCAGATATGAAACTCTCAGGAATACTCGCTGGCATCAAGCCTCTGGAAGTAAGGGGAAGCGTGGATGCCGAGATAGCAGGAATACACATCGACAGCCGTCAGGTGGGGCAGGGGTTTGCTTTCATAGCAATGAAAGGCACCCAGGTCGACGGTCACAAGTTCATTGACAAGGCCATTGCGCAGGGAGCCAAGGCCGTGGTGCTGCAAGACTGGCCGGCGGAACTGGCCGATGGAGTGACCTATGTGCAGGTGGAGAACACCGAACTGGTAGCGGGGCAGCTGGCTTCGACCTTCTACGGCAACCCAAGCAGCAAGCTGAAGCTCGTGGGAGTGACCGGAACCAACGGCAAGACCACCATCGCCACCTTATTATATAATATGTTCCGCAGCTTCGGCTGCAAGGTGGGGCTGCTCTCCACGGTGTGCAACTACATCGACGACGAGCCGGTGGCAGCCTCGCACACCACCCCCGATGCCATAGAACTGAACCAGCTGCTGGCTCGCATGGTGGAGGCAGGATGCGAGTATGCCTTCATGGAGTGTTCGAGCCATGCCATACACCAGCACCGCATAGGCGGACTGACCTTCGCCGGAGGCATCTTCACCAACCTCACGCGCGACCACATGGACTATCACAAGACCTTCGAGAACTACCGCGATGCCAAAAAGATGTTCTTCGACGGCCTGCCCAAGAAGGCTTTTGCCATCATCAATGCCGACGACAAGAACGGTATGGTGATGGTGCAGAACTGCAAGGCCACCGTGAAGACCTACTCTACGCGCCAGATGGCCGACTTCCGCGCCCATCTGCTGGAGTGCCATTTCGAGGGAATGTACCTCGAAGTAGACGGTCGCGAGGTGGGAGTGCAGTTCATCGGCAAGTTCAACGTGAGCAACCTGCTGGCCGTCTATGGTGCGGCAGTGATGCTTGGGCGCTCGCCCGAGGAGGTGCTTGTGGCCATGAGCACTCTGAAGAGTGTCAACGGACGGCTCGATCCCATCAGCTCGCCCGACGGCTACACCGCCATCGTTGACTATGCCCACACTCCCGACGCGCTGGCCAATGTGCTGAGTGCCATCCACGAGGTGCTGCAAGGCAAGGGGCAGGTGATAACCGTGTGCGGAGCAGGTGGCAACCGCGACAAGGGCAAGCGACCGCTGATGGCTCAGGAAGCCGTAAGGCAGAGCGACCGCGTAATCATCACCAGCGACAATCCACGCTTTGAAGAGCCGCAGAGCATCATAGACGATATGCTTGCCGGACTCAATGCCACGCAGATGAAGAAGGTGGTGAGCATCGTTGACCGCCGCGAAGCCATACGCACAGCCTGCATGATGGCCCAGAAGGGCGACGTGGTGCTTGTGGCAGGCAAGGGCCACGAGGACTATCAGGAGATACAGGGCGTGAAGCACCACTTCGACGACCACGAGGTGCTGCGCGAAATATTCGGAATAGAAAACAAATAAAGACATAACAGCAATGCTTTACTACATCTTTCGCTTTCTCGACCAGTTCGGAATAAGTGGCAGCCACTTGTGGAGCTACATCTCGTTCCGTGCATTATTGGCGATGATACTCGCTTTGGGCATCTCCGCATGGTTCGGAGAGCATTTCATCAAGTATCTCAAGCGCAAGCAGATTACCGAGACGCAGCGCGACAAGAAGCTCGACCCGTGGGGAGTGAATAAGATTGGAGTGCCGTCGATGGGCGGCATAATAATCATCGTGGCACTGCTTGTGCCGGTGCTCTTGCTCGGGCGATTGCGCAACGTTTATCTGCTGCTGATGATTGTCACCACCGTATGGCTCGGTTTTCTCGGTGGAATGGACGATTTTATAAAGATTTTCAAGCACGACAAGGAGGGCTTGAAGGGCAAATACAAGATTGTGGGACAGGTGAGCATAGGTCTTATCGTGGGTCTGGTGCTCTGGTTGTCGCCCGATGTGAAGGCCAACCTCAACCTTGAAGTGCAGAAACAGGGGAGTGAAGTGGTGGTGAAGCACGAGAAGAAAGCCGAGAAAACGCTCAAGACCACCATCCCCTTCGTCAAGAACCACAACCTCGACTACTCGGAAGTGGTGGGCTTCCTGGGCAAATACAAGACCGCCGCAGGCTGGATATTGTTTGTAGTGATGACTATTTTCGTGGTAACGGCAGTGAGCAACGGTGCCAATCTTAACGATGGAATGGACGGAATGTGTGCCGGCAACTCAGCAATCATAGGTGTGGCACTCGGTATTCTGGCCTACGTCAGTTCGCACATAGAATACGCTTCCTACCTTAATATAATGTATATACCCGGTTCACAGGAGTTAGTGGTGTTTTTCTGCGCTTTCATCGGTGCGCTGATAGGTTTCCTGTGGTACAATGCCTACCCGGCACAAGTGTTCATGGGCGACACGGGTTCGCTCACCATCGGCGGCATCATTGCCGTTGGTGCCATCGTGATACACAAGGAGCTGCTGCTGCCGATACTGTGTGGGATATTCTTCGTTGAGAGCCTGAGCGTGATAGTGCAGGTCTACTACTTTAAGCTGGGCAAGCGCCGTGGAGTGAAGCAGCGCATATTCAAGCGCACGCCTATCCATGACAACTTCAGAACGGAAGACAGCAGCCTGGATCCGGATTGCAAGTACCTGATGAAGAAGCCGCACTCGGTGATACATGAGTCGAAGATAACCATACGTTTCTGGATAATTACCATACTGCTGGCTGCATTTGCCATCATAACACTCAAGATAAGATAACGACGGAGGACCGCAGAATGAAAAGAATAGTTGTTTTAGGAGCCGGCGAAAGCGGTGCCGGAGCTGCCGTACTGGCAAAGAAAGAGGGTTTCGACGTGTTCGTAAGCGATATGTCGAAAATCAAAGACCGCTACAAGGAAATGCTCGACAGCCACCAGATAGAGTGGGAAGAGGGCAAGCACACAGAGGAGAAGATACTCAATGCCGACGAGGTGATAAAGAGTCCGGGTATTCCCGACGAGACTCCGATGATGCAGAAGGTGATAGCCAAGGGCATACACGTGATCAGCGAGATTGAGTTTGCTGGCCGATACACCAACTCAAAGATGATTTGCATCACCGGCTCTAACGGCAAGACCACCACCACCTCGCTCATTTACCATATATTCAAAGAGGCGGGATACGACGTGGGACTGGCCGGCAACATTGGCAACTCGCTGGCTTTGCAGGTGGCTGAGCAGCCGCATGAGTGCTACATCATAGAGCTAAGCTCGTTCCAGCTCGACAATATGTACGATTTCCGTGCCAACATCGCCATATTGCTCAACATAACGCCAGACCATCTGGACCGCTATGGCAACTGTATGCAGAACTATGTCGATGCAAAGATGCGCATCGTGCAGAACCAGACGGCAGACGACTCGTTCATCTACTGGAACGACGACCCCATCATCAAGCGCGAGCTGAGCAAGTATGACATCAAGGCAATACAGTATCCGTTCTCCGAACTCAAGGAGAAAGGGTCGATAGGCTACATCGAGGAAGGACAGTACACCATCGAGAAGCCGCAGCCGTTCAACATGGAGCAGGAGTCGCTGTCGCTCACGGGCAAGCACAACATATATAACTCGCTGGCTGCCGGTATAGCCTCGAACATCAGCGGCATAAAAAAAGAGAGCATACGCAAGAGTCTTGCCGACTTCCCCGGTGTGGAACACCGACTGGAAAAGGTGTGCAAGGTGGGCGGAGTGGAGTATATCAACGACTCAAAGGCCACCAACGTAGATGCCTGCTGGTATGCCTTGGAGAGTATGAAGACTCCCACGATACTCATCATTGGCGGCAAAGACAAGGGCAACGACTACGAACCTATCAAGGCTCTGGTGAAGCAGAAGTGCGTGGGGCTGGTATATCTGGGAGCTGACAACGCCAAGCTGCACGCCAACTTCGACGATATGGGCATCCCCGTGCGCGACACCCACTCCATGAAAGAGTGTGTTGAGGCTTGCTACGAGATGGCTAAGCCAGGCGACACGGTGCTGCTGAGTCCCTGCTGCGCCTCTTTCGACCTGTTCAAGAACATGGAAGACAGGGGCGAACAATTCAAGACACTGGTAAGAAACCTTTAACTACAGGGAGCGTGGGGGAGTGCCACGCTGTAAGACATAATGAACAAGAAACTGGGAAACATATTCAAGGGAGACAAGGTGATATGGATGGTATTCTTCTTCCTGTGCATGGTGAGCATCGTTGAGGTCTACTCGGCATCAAGCTCGCTGTCATATAAGGGAGGAAACTACTGGAGTCCTATCCTGAAGCACTGCGGAATACTCGCCATCGGAACCTTTATGATGGTTGTGGTGCTCAATGTGAAGTGCAAATACTTCAAGTTGGTTACTCCCTTTCTGCTTTTCTTCTCCTTTGTAACGCTGCTATGGGTGCTCGTGGCGGGGCAAGCCACCAACGATGCCAACCGCTGGATGAACTTCCTCGGCATACAGTTCCAGCCATCCGAGATAGGCAAGGGAGCCTTGGTGCTGGCTGTGGCGCAGATACTTAGTGCCATGCAGACCAACGAAGGGGCCGACAAGAAGGCTTTCAAATACATACTCTTTGTGAGCGCGTTCATCGTGCTGCCTATCGTTCCTGAGAACTTGTCGACGGCTATGCTCATATCTGTCACCGTTGTGCTGATGATGTTCATAGGCAGAGTGCCTTTGCAGCAGATTGGCAAGCTCCTCGGAGTGGTAGCACTGATAGGCGTTGTGGGCATAACGATGGTGATGCTCGTGGGAACCGACGAAAAGAAGGCAGCCGACAAGCAGGTGCTCACAGAGCAGGTTGCCGTTGAGAAGGAAGAGCCGAGCAAGGCAGAGAAGCTGCTCCACCGCATGGACACATGGAAAGCACGTATCAACAAGTTCCTGAGCAGTGAGGAAGTGGCCCCAGAGGACTACGACCTTGACAAGGATGCGCAGGTGGGACACGCCAACATAGCCATTGCCTCGTCGAACATCGTGGGCAAAGGACCGGGCAACTCCAATGAGCGCGACTTCCTGTCGCAGGCTTTCTCCGACTTCATCTATGCCATCATCATCGAGGAAATGGGCATAGAGGGAGCGGCAATGGTGGCACTACTCTATATTATCCTGCTCTTCCGCACCGGGCGTATAGCCAACCGATGCGAGAACTCCTTCCCTGCGCTGCTCGCTATGGGCATAGCCTTGCTGCTCGTCACGCAGGCACTGTTCAATATGCTCGTTGCTGTGGGGCTGGCACCAGTAACCGGCCAGCCGCTGCCGCTTATCAGCAAGGGTGGTACCTCGACGATAATCAACTGTATATATATAGGTGTGATACTGAGCATCAGCCGTTCGGCCCGAAAAAAGGAGGTTACGGGCAGCGACAAACAGCAAGGCATGGCATTGGCAGTGGCCTCGTAGATTGAGATAAATCATTAAAAGCGAGAGCCAAACAGTTGAAAATAAAAAAAATAAGTAACTTTGCAACCGTATAAACGAACATTATGATTGACGATAAACTCAGAGTTGTCATTAGCGGAGGCGGCACAGGCGGACACATTTTCCCTGCCGTGTCGATAGCCAACGCCATAAAAAGCAAGCATCCCGAGGCCGAGATATTGTTTGTCGGAGCCGAAGGGCGCATGGAGATGACTCGCGTTCCCGAGGCCGGCTACGAGATAGTAGGGCTTCCTATCTGTGGTTTCAACCGCCAGAACCTGCTCAAGAACATCACCCTTCCCTACAAGATGTGGAAGAGCGACCGCATGGTGAAGCGTGTGCTGCGCGACTTCAAGCCTCTTGTGGCTGTGGGAGTGGGCGGCTATGCCAGCTATCCCACGCTGGCAGCAGCCTCCAAGCTCGGCATACCCTGCCTCATACAGGAGCAGAACTCCTTTGCCGGCAAGACAAACAAGATGCTGGGCAAGGATGCCAAGCGCATCTGTGTGGCCTATGAAGGCATGGAACGCTTCTTCCCGGCAGAGAAAATAATGCTCACCGGCAACCCCGTAAGGCAGAGCGTGCTCAACTCACAGCTCTCGAAACAAGAGGCAAGAAAGAAGTTCGGACTCGACGAAGAGAAGAAGACCGTGCTCCTTGTGGGCGGAAGCCTCGGTGCCCGCACCATCAACCGTAGCGTGCTGAGCCACCTCGACATGGTGAGAGAGAACCCCGACGTGCAGTTCTATCTCCAGACAGGAAAGTACTACTCGGCCAGCATACAGGCTGAGTTGGATGAAAAGGGCAGGCCCGACAACCTCATCGTCAGCGACTTCATCAGCGACATGGGTGCAGCCTACCGTGCTGCCGACCTCGTTGTGGGACGTGCCGGTGCCAGCAGCATCAGCGAATTTTGCCTGATAGGTATGCCGGTGATACTCGTGCCGAGCCCCAATGTGGCTGAAGACCACCAGACCAAGAACGCAATGGCGCTTGTCAACCGCCAGGCAGCCATTCATGTTGCCGACGCCGATGCCGAAGCAACGCTGCTGTCGCTGGCTGTCAGCACTGTTCGCGATGATGTAAAACTAAACGAATTGACACAAAACATAAAGTCGATGGCATTGCCCGACTCAGCTTCCATCATTGCTGACGAGGTTGTCAAGCTGGCTTTGAACAAAGAAAACAAGTAATGGAACTGAAAGAAATAAAAGCAGTTTATTTCGTTGGAGCAGGTGGAATAGGCATGAGTGCCCTGGTCCGCTACTTCATCAACAAGGGAATGGTCGTTGCCGGCTACGACAAGACACCCTCTGAGCTGACCCGCCAACTTGAGAGCGAGGGAGCTCTGTTGCACTACGAAGAGGATGTTCAGCAGATACCGCGTGCCTGCAGGGATGCCCGTCAGACCTTGGTAATCTACACTCCGGCTGTTCCCGACAGCCACAAGGAACTTGTCTACTTCCGTTCCAACGGCTTCGAGATACAGAAGCGAGCCCAGGTGCTCGGCACGCTGACCCGCACCCACAAGGGACTCTGCGTGGCAGGAACCCACGGCAAGACTTCCACATCGAGCATGTGTGCCCACATCATGCACCAGAGCCATGCCGACTGCAATGCTTTCCTTGGCGGAATAACAAAGAACTACGGCACAAACTACATCCTTTCCAAGTCGGACTACGTGGTTATCGAGGCCGATGAGTTCGACCGCTCGTTCCATTGGCTCCGTCCGTGGATGACCGTTATCACCGCCACCGACCCCGACCACCTCGATATCTACGGCACAAAGGAAGCCTACCTTGAGAGCTTCCGCCACTATACCACCCTTATCCAGCCCGGTGGTGCGCTTATCATACACAAGGGACTCGAGATGAAAGCCGACGTGCAGCCCGGTGTCCGCACCTATGAGTACGGCCTTGACGAGGGCGACTTCCATGCCGAGAACATACGCATAGGCAACGGCGAGATTGTTTTCGACTTCGTCTCGCCCATCGAGAATGTTGCTGATGTGAAGCTCGGCCACCCCATACCCATCAACGTAGAGAACGCCGTGGCAGCAATGGCAATGGCCCAGCTCTGCGATTGCGATGCCGAAGAGCTGCGCTACGGCATCAAGACCTACAAAGGAGTGGACCGCCGCTTCGACTTCAAGGTGAAAAACGACCGCCACGTGCTCCTTTCCGACTATGCCCACCATCCGCAGGAAATCTATCAGAGTGCCAAGAGTATGCGCGAGCTCTATGCCGACCGCAAGATAACAGCCATATTCCAGCCCCATCTCTACACCCGCACACGCGACTTCTACAAGGACTTCGCTGCTGCGCTGAGCCAGCTCGACGAGGTGATACTCTGCGACATCTATCCTGCACGCGAGCAACCCATCGAGGGCGTAACCTCGAAGCTCATCTACGACAACCTTGCGCCGGGCGTAGAGAAGAGCATGGTAAAGAAAGACGACGTGCTGAAGCTCGTCAGCGAGCGCGACTTCGACGTGCTCATAGTGCTCGGAGCCGGCGACCTCGACAACCTCGTGCCCCAGATGGCAGAGATTATCAGCAAGAAATAAAGTATAAAGAGAACAAATCCAACAAAGTCAACCCCCATATATGAGGCTGTCGCTCAACATAAAGAAGACCATAATAGCCGTGTTCGACGTGCTGCTGGCTGTATATCTGCTGCTGGCCGTCACCTCGTTCAACAGTCCCAAGGCCGAGACAACGGTGTGCAACAAGGTAGACATCAACATCTCCGATGCCAACAACGCCGGTTTCCTCAGCGCAGGCGAGATAAAGAACATCCTCGTCAAGCACAAGCTCTATCCCTACGGCAAGCAGCTGAGCAACGTTGACCCTCGTCGCATAGAGGATGTGCTCAAGGTGAGCCCCTTTGTCAACACCGCAGAATGTTACAAAGCCAAGAACGGCAACGTATGCATCACCATAACGCAGCGTATGCCCATCGTCAGAATCAAGAGCATCACAGGCGACGACTACTATCTCGACGAGAAAGGCGGACCGCTGCCCAACTCCAAGTACACCAGCGACCTCATCATCGCCACGGGCTATGTCAACCGCTGGTTTGCCAAATACTACATTGCTCCGCTGTCCAAGGCCCTCAACGAGTCGAAGTTCTGGAGCAACCAGATAGAGCAGATCAACGTCCTTGCCGACCGCGGCATCGAGCTTGTGCCGCGAGTGGGCGACCATGTGATATACATAGGCTGTCTGCCGCAGAACGCAGCAGCTGCCGACCGCGATGCGGAAATCAGGGAGTTCGTCAACCGCAAGCTTGAGCGCGTGGACAAGTTCTACCGCTACGGGCTCAGTGTCGCCGGGTGGGACAGCTACAGCTACATCAACGTGGAGTTCGACAACCAGATAATTTGTAAACGAAGAAATAACAACATAACAGAGTAACGCGTATGCCAGCAAAGGAATTTATCGTAGCCATTGAGTTAGGCTCATCGAAGATTACGGGCATTGCCGGACGCAAGAACCTCGACGGCAGCATCACCGTGCTGACCGTGGTTAAGGAAGATGCTACGCAGTGCATCCGTAAGGGAGTCGTGTATAACATCGATAAGACAAGCCAGTGTCTTACCAATATAATAACCAAGCTGAAAAACCAGCTGAAGTGCGAGATAGCACACGTCTACGTGGGAGTGGGAGGCCAGTCCATACGCAGCGTGCGCAATGTGATTGTCAAGGAACTGCCCGACCATACCATTATCTCTACCGAGATGATCAACGAACTCATGGATGCCAACCGCAATATGTCGTATCCTGAGCAGGAAATCCTCGATGCCGCAACGCAGGAATACAAGGTCGACAACCAGTATCAGCTCGACCCCGTAGGCATCAAGGCCAGCCGTCTCGAAGGCAATTTCCTCAACATCCTCTGGCGAAAGGCTTTCTACAACAACCTCAACAACTGCTTCGACAAGGCTGGCATAGCCATCGGCGAGATGTATCTGGCTCCTCTGGCATTGGCCGACAGCGTGCTCAGCGAGGCCGAGAAGCGCGGAGGATGCGTGCTCGTAGACCTCGGAGCCGACACCACCACCGTCTCGGTCTACTACAAGAACGTGCTGCGCCACCTGGCTGTCATTCCGCTCGGCGGTAACAACATCACCAAGGACATTGCTTCCTTGCAGATGGAGGAGCGCGATGCCGAGAAGATGAAGCTCAAGTATGGCAGTGCCTTCACTGACAACAGCGACATCGACAACACCCTGAGCTTCCCCATCGACCAGGAGCGCTCGGTGGAGAGCCGCAAGTTTATCGAGATTGTCGAGGCGCGACTGGCCGAAATAGTCGAGAACGTGTGGTATCAGGTGCCTGCCGAGTATGCCGACAAGCTGCTGGGCGGACTCATTCTCACCGGCGGAGGCTCTAACATGAAGAACATCGAGCGTGCTTTCCGCAACCACACCCACGTGGAGAAGGTGCGCATTGCCAAGTTCGTCACCCACACCATCACATCGAACAATGCCGACATCATTGCCCACAACGGAACCATGAACACCGTGCTGGGTCTGCTCATAAAGGGCGACGTCAACTGTGCCGGTGCCGAGATCAATCCCAACCGCGACATCTTCGGACAGGACAAGCAGCCCGTCGACCCCTCTACCACTGCCGGACTCCACGACAAGCCCCGCACAGCCGGTGAGATAGCTGGCAAGGGCGTGGTGCTCACTCAGGCCGAGAAGGAGGCCGCCGAAGAGGAGCGCCGCCGCAAGGAAGAGGAAGAAGAGCGCCTGCGCCGCGAAGAAGAGGAACGCCTGCGCCGCGAGGAGGAAGAGCGCCGTCGCAACAGCTTCGGCAACCGCACCATGCGCAGCCTGAAAAACTTCTTCAAGACACTCGTCTCGCCAGACGAAGACTAATGCAGAGAAGGTGAGATGTTTAGGGGAGAGAGGATAGAACTCCAAGCTTGAAATCTCTGACCTCCCTTTCCACAAAAATACAATAATAAAAGAGTATTAACTTATAACAAGAAGATTATGCCAATTGAAATATTAGATTTCTGTGAACCCGAGAAGGAGAAAAGCATCATTAAGGTCATTGGTGTAGGCGGCGGTGGCGGCAATGCCGTGAACCACATGTACCGCGAAGGCATCCACGACGTGTCGTTCGTGCTCTGCAATACCGACAACCAGGCACTCAACGACTCGCCCGTGCCCGTCCACCTGCAGCTCGGCAACGAGGGACTGGGAGCTGGCAACAAGCCCGAGAAAGCGCGCCAGGCTGCCGAGGAAACCATCGATGCCATACGCGATATGCTCAACGACGGCACCAAGATGGCCTTCATCACTGCCGGCATGGGCGGCGGAACGGGAACGGGAGCTGCGCCCGTGATAGCTCGCGTGTCTAAGGAACTCGAGATACTGACCGTGGGCATCGTTACAATACCCTTCCGCTTCGAGGGCGAGCGCAAAATCGACCAGGCTCTCGACGGAGTAGAGGAGATGTCGAAGCACGTCGACGCACTGCTCGTAATCAACAACGAGCGGCTGCGCGAGATATATCCCGAGCTCACCGTGCTCGATGCCTTCGGCAAGGCCGACGACACTCTCAGCGTGGCTGCCAAGTCGATAGCCGAGATAATCACCGTTCACGGACTCATCAACCTCGACTTCAACGACGTGAAGACGGTGCTCAAGGACGGCGGCGTGGCTATCATGTCTACCGGCTACGGCGAGGGCGAGGGCCGAGTGAAGCAGGCCATCGAGGATGCGCTCAACTCGCCGCTGCTCAACGACAACGACATCTACAACTCCAAGAAGATACTCCTCTCCATATCGTTTGCCAGCGAGAAGGGCGAGAACCCCGGACTGACGATGGACGAGATGAACGACGTCAACGACTTCATGCAGCGCTTCGGAAGCGAGTTCGAGCTGAAGTGGGGACTGGCGCTCGACCCCGAACTGGGCAAGCGCGTCAAGGTGACGATACTCGCCACGGGCTTCGGCATCGACGATGTCGACGGCATGAGCAACCACCTCAAGAAGCACTCGGCTGAGGAGGCTCAGCGCATTGCCGAAGAGGAGGAGCGCGCTGCCGAGCGTGAGGACCGCCGCAACCGCTACTACGGCAAGGACTCCAACAACACGCACTACAAGCGTCGCCCGCACATCTTCCGCTTCCGCCCCGAAGACCTCGACAACGAGGACATCATTCTCGCCGTCGAGAACACTCCTACATACAAGCGCACCAAGCAGCAGCTGCGCGAGTTGCAGGGCAACACGGGCGACATCAAGGACGAGGCTCCGGCAAGCGATGCCGTGCAAGGCACCATCAGCTTCGTGAGCTGACAATTTGAGTGGAGAGTGGATAGTGGAAAGTGTATAGTGGAAAGTGGAGAATAATGCAGGTGTGCTGTTCTCTTGCAGTCTCACCACTATCCATTATCCATTATCCACTATCCATTATCCATTCTCCATTCTCCATTCTCCACTATCCACTCTCCATTATCCATTCTCCACTATCCATTATCCATTCTCCACTATCCATTCTCCACTATCCACTATCCATTATCCATTATCCATTCTCCATTCTCCACTATCCATTATCCATTATCCATTCTCCAATGAGGCCAATTCTCCTTTCCATCCTCCTCTTTCTCAGCCTGCTCACGGTCAACGCACAGGACGAGCCGCAGGACGAGTCGCGCAAACCGCGCTTCTCGGGCTCCGTGGAGCTTACGTCGAAGTACTTGTGGCGCGGTCAGGAGTATGGCACAGCACCCACCATTTTCCCCACGCTCAACTTCTCTGTCGCGGGTCTCAATGTCTATGCCTCCGGCGCTTACTCCTTCAACAACTCGTATAGCGAGGTTGACCTCGGCGCCGACTACACCTTTGCCGATGTCACCATCGGACTCGTAGACTACTATTACCCCTCAGCTGTGGGCGAAAACGACAAGTACTTCAACTTCCGCAACCGCACCACCGGCCACTCCCTCGAAGCTTTCGTCAGCTATGCCCCGTCGTGGGTGCCGCTGACGGCTATGCTCGCCACCTATTTCTGGGGCGACGACAAGAAGAAAGACGGCAGCCAGGCATGGAGCACATACGCCGAGCTGGGCTACCATCACGACTTCTCGGAGCGCATAGCCCTCAGCGTAGCACTCGGTGCAAGCCTCAACCGCAGCTCCTACAACAATTTCGAGACGGGCTTCTCGGTAGTGAACATAGGGCTGAAGCTCGAGTCCGTGCTCTATAAGGGCAAGCATCTCTCGGTTCCGGCAAGCGTGCAGTATGTCATCAATCCGCAGAAAGAAAAGTCCTACATCTCCTTTGCCGCAGGCGTGGAGTTCTGATTTTCCGCTGAAAAAGCTACTTTGTAAGATTTTTTTGCAACCGCTTGGCAATCAGTGTTTTAGCCGTTTCTTTTTTCCAAACCGCGTTGGAAACGTTTCTCCAGCAGCTCTGTAACAATGCTCCAGCAGCCCCGGAGCAATGCTCCAGAGGCTCTGTAAGCTTACTCCGGGTGTAGTTTAACGATTTTAGTTGACTACTTTTAGTCTTGTTTGTAGTTTTGGTTGACTTTGGTTAATACTTAATTTTAATCTCAGTTGTT
>ODAJ012185214.1_pt1 | contig 19476 bp, 20 predicted proteins | sample 1539241 | NCBI WGS metagenome assembly ODAJ01 (sample SAMN02144231, study PRJEB22623) | gut metagenome | biome: sheep rumen | host: Ovis aries | place: New Zealand | reverse complement strand
GCTACACCAAATGCAAGCATAACAGACAACTACATACTTGTTGGTGAAATGCTTGAAACCGGTATATTCGGTAACTATGCTGTAATCACAACCGAAGAAGATACTGTAGTGGAAAACAACACTCCAAGTTCAAAAATAGTTGATGACTTAAACGACAAAATCAAAGAACTTGAAGATCAACTTGCAGAATTAACCAAAGCTAAAGAAACCACCATTAGCATTGACCCATTAGAAGGAGTTCAATATGGTGATGAAATCACAATCAGTGGTACACTCGTAAACGAAGACAGCCTTGCATTATCCAACCAGAATGTAACAATCAAATTCAACGATGAAGAAACAACCGTAACCACAAGAAACGGTGAATTCAAATACACAACAACCGCTAAAATCATAGGTGAAAACACAATCACAGCAACCTATGCAGGAAGCGACAAATACAATGCATCCGAAGCAACTGCTACATTCGAAGTTTCAAAAGCAAATGCATACATCGATTTAACTGGTATTGAAGCAGTTAAAAAAGGAGAAACAATCACAATCAGTGGTACATTATCTGATCAAAACAATAACACTCTTGCAAACAAAGTCGTAAGATTACTTGTAAACAACGGTAGAAAAACCGTTAAAACAAATGACATGGGAGAATTCTCATTCGACTACACCACAACAAGAGTAGGAAACAACACTGTTACAGCAACATTCGAAGAAAATGATTACTACCTAGGAAACACAGTAGAAAAAACATTCGAAGTAAAAGCTTTAGCAACAGTTATCACAATCGATCCAATTGATTCAGTAACCAAAGGATCAGAAGTAACAATCACAGGTAAATTAACCGATGAAAACAACAATGCTATTGCAAATGCACAAGTAAAAATCATGGTAAACGGCAGTCCAAAAACTGTTAAAACCGACAGTGAAGGTAGATTCACACACACTTACACAATGGGTAAATTAGGTGAAAATACAATCACAGTATCATACGCAGGCAGCAATAACTATGTTGGTGCAGATGCAGAAACTACAGTTGAAGTAACAAAAGCAAAAAGCGTAATTACACTCGACGATATTGGAAGTGTAACTAAAGGTGAAAGTGCTACAATTACAGGTACATTAACCGATGAAGAAGGTAACGCTATTGCTAACGCTCAAGTTAAAATTACTATTAACGGCAGTCAGAAAACACTTAAGACCGATGCTAACGGTGTATTCACACACACCTTCAAAATGATAAAAGAAGGTACAAACAATATCACCGCAGTATTCAATGGTAACAACGACTACGCAGAAGCAAACACAAACTCAACTGTGGAAGTTATCAAAGCACAATAGGATAATTATATCTTATCCTACCTAACCTCCTTTTTTCATATGATTAATACTCATTTTTAATTTTCATGATTACTGTTGACAATAATTCTTAAACATTGTAAATCAGCACTTTTTGAATATTATTGTTATTTTCACAATTTTTTAATCTTTTCATGTTAAAAATCTTATCATTTTTTATAATTCTCTAGACAAATATAACACTTAGCTAATATAATGCGGGATGACAATATGGGCCAGACCGACAAGAATCTATTGAATGTTATGTTGATATTCAAACATCAATATTATATTATTTCCAAAAAAAAACAGGAATACCAAAATACCACAATATCCGTATAGATAACATTTATTAATTTACGTGGAGGATTTCCATTTGACAATAATCAAAGTTGAAAAACAAATATATACAAAAGACGGCAACGTAAATATAGTTTCAGAATGCCTGACGGATGATTTAAGGCCTGTAACTTCAGGTAAGATAGCCTGCATACTAAATGCCAATCTTCTTGTCGACATTCAGGAGGTGACAACAGGAAAAAACACGTTCACTTTCAACATTTCAGGTCACCTTCAAAAAAACAAGGAACATCTCTTAAGACTTGAATATTCAGGTTCTATTCAGGCAGAAAAAAAGGCAGTATCATCAGTTATTCTTTATGATAAGAAATACGATCAAAGTATAGATGCGCAAGTTGTTGCACAGGATTATTTTACAAAAAGAAACGAAACATTCAATTTCACCTCAAAAATCAATATTCCTGACGAGGTTGTCATAGAGGGAAAGGCAGTCTTGAAACTTAACAACAAGACGATAGCACAGACACAAATAGTTGACAACAAGGCCCATATCGAGTTTAAGGTGCCGAATATGATTTTGGATGAGCATGTGATGTTATGGATGTACATGACCAATCACGGAATCTTTGCCACCTCATCCATGCTACATCTTTTGCCTAGAATACCTGTTGTGTCAAAGGAGTATTATGAAGACAAGGGTGTAACAAGACAGATAAGGGATGTTCTAAAAGAGGATGACATTGATAAAAAAGCAGTCAGCGATGACGATACATTAGTGTCCAGGGTCAAAAAAATATTTGGAGGATAATACACATGTCTTTTGATGATTTGGATTTGACAAAAGAAGATTTTGAAATGATAAAGTGTGTGGGATTGGATAATTATCTTTTTCTTACAAACGATTCAAACTATGAATTAATCCAGCATTACAGTGAGAACTTTCAAAACAGGTTTGATGAAAAACGTTTCAGGGAAAGTTATAATTCAAAAAAACAGTACTGTGAGGATAGAGGAATAGAATACCGATTCTATGTGGTTCCGGATAAAAGTGTGATATGCAGGCAATACCTGCCATTTACGCCGAAGAGGTTGAAGAGAAACTATGATTCCATCAGTGACATTGTAAAAGATTACAGTGAAATTCTGGATGAAACAGACTTTTACAAAAGTGATTCACACATTAACTTCAAGGGTGCTTTGAAGTATTCGGCCCAGATAATGCATGACATACGCTCTCAGGTTAGCAGCAAAATGTATCTTGAGGCATTGAAGGAAAACCTGGTTCATGAAAGGATTCGTGTTGACGGGGATTTATGCAGATTTAAAGATAAGAGTGAATCAAAAAAAGAGATTACGGATTATTATAAGTTTAATCTGATGGAATATTCAAACGTGTACCAGTACTTTGATGATGCCTTTGAAATGCCGGAGGAATTTGCCAGGGTTGGAAAAAGGGATTCCTTTTATATGAGAAACAGGTTAAGTCTTTCTGACATGAATTGTCTTGTGCTTAGAAGTTCGACGGTGATTCGTTTTCTTGACCCGTTAAACGTATTTTTCAGAAGTATCTTTGCCTACTGGGATCACTGGTATTTCAACACTGATCTTATTGAATGGTACAATCCGGATATTGTCATAGAAATAAGGCCTGAAAGATTTCTTGAAAACATGAAATATGAAATAATAGAGTAAGCATGTGAAATACTTACCTTAATCACTACTTTTTTTATGGGCACTTATCAGGGTTATGTCCTCAAAGAATATGTGTTCTACAGCTGTGATTTCGGCATCAAAGCCCATTTCTTCGAACATTTCAAGGGTTTTCTCGTTATCCGAGAGTGATGACTGCACCAGTTGTATCCGGCCTTCATCCTTCAAATACTCGGGAGCTTCTTTAATAAAACGGTCTATTACATCACGACCTGTTTGTCCACCATCCCATGCCTTTGAATAATCATCATCAACATGTTCTTCCTCCATCACAGGTAGATAAGGTGTGTTAAAAATTATCAAATCATATTCTTCATCAATATTTTCAAAAAGGTCACTCACAATAACGTTAACATTTTCTCTGTTGTTAAGTTTAATGTTGGCTTGTGCACATTTAATTGCATGCGGGTTTATGTCCGTGCAGGTTACTTCTTTGCAATCATATGAGGCACTGATGGAGACAAGTCCCGTCCCGCATCCAATCTCCAAAACATCATCATCCCCGTTAATAATGAGATTGTCGATTAAAAGAAAGGTGTCCTCTGCAGGTGGATAAACCTCGTCACATTCATCGTATTTGACGCCGTTATAATTCATATCATATCCTCCAAGATTTTTGAAATTTCAAGTATTTGCTCTGGACTGAGCTTAAAGACCTTTTCATCAAAGAGAGGATTGTCAATTGTGCTTAAAATATTCTTCAATTCCTTTTTGTCACGTTTAAGTTCATGTGCAGACTGAACCAATGCCTTCCGGGCCTTCTTGTTCTTATGCTGGAAGAGTGCTCTTGTCACGTCATCAAAGATATCGTTTAGTTCAACATCATTTTTTACAACAAGCTCAATGACTGCACTGTTTACCTTTGGCTGAGGCAGAAATGCCCTTGGAGAAAGGGTGTCCAGAATCCTGATATCAGCCCTGAAATGCAGTGCCACAGACAGCCTTGAATACTCCCTGGAATCAACAGGAGCATTCATTCTTTTGGCAAATTCCAGCTGATACATAAGAACAGCCCTTTCAAAGTCATAATTCAAAAGTTTAAACGTAACTGGTGAAGATATCTGGTATGGCAGGTTGGAAACAACCTTGTCAAAGTGTGGAAAATCAATCTTCAGGGCATCATCGTTAATGACTTCAACGTTATCAACATTCTCTTCAACAAGTCTTTTTCTTAGAACATCAGCTATCACAGGATCCTTTTCAATGGCAACGACCTTTGATGCCCTTTTTGCCATGGGAATAGTCATGGTACCTATTCCTGCTCCGATTTCCAGTATAATCTCATCGGGTTGAATATCTGCAAAATCCAGTATCCTGTTTAATTTGTTGTTGTCAATCAGATAGTTCTGGCTTTTGTTTTTATCTAATCTGATATTGTACTTGTCTAGAATTTCTCGTGTATTGTTGGGCATAGCAATGTCTCAGGTTAAACTTTAATATAAAAAAATAATTTTTCGTAAAAATAAGGTGGTTATAGTATTATTTTTTTTAAGATAAGAAGTAGAGGATTGATTTATCGGTATTGATCCAATAAATCCAAAATATTTTGCAAGGTTTCTGTTTCGAATGTTCCTCTTTCCTTTGCAAATATTAATCTTAAGTCATCAAGATCTTCAGGCATCAAATCCACTACTTTCACTGCTTGAGCAGGAGTAAGATATTCTTCAAGTTTTGTTACTAACTCTTTAGCATCATCCGCATCAAGAAGTGCAAACTTACTGACATAGTCAATAGTTAAGTTTTGTTCATATGTAAATTGGTGGCCATCGACTTCGTTATTTTCATCAGCTTTCTCTTCTACTTTTTTCATTAGAATTTCTTTTGCTTCTGATATTGTAATAGGTTTACTATCAATGACTTTTTTTCCAATCATCATAATCACTCTTGTACTTGTAATTTGAGATGTTCTGGTCTGATAATTAATTCTTTAGCTTTGTTACCGTCTTTAATAGCGACAAGGTATGCTCTTCCTTTTTGTCCTACAACTTCACCGGTTTTTCCGTGGAATCTTGGATGTGGTTGTCCTTTCTGGAAGCTTGAATCAGTAATTATGTGTACTTTCTGACCGTTTTCAAATACTTGTATTTTTTTACTTATAATGTTAGCTCGTTTAGGTCTGATACTTTTTTTGAGTTTATATCTTGATCGACTTTTAAATCCTTTTGATTTTTTCATCTTTTATCATCTCATTTTAATGTTAATAGAATTTATAGGTTTTATTGTGATTTTATAGGTTTTTTCACAAAATTTAGGTTTTTTATAGTCGTATAGGTTTTGACTATTAGCTAATTATTAGTATGACTAATTATTTGAATACTAAATTCTAATTATCCTTTAATGAGTTATTTTCTTCTTATTAATTTCCTTAGAGCTAAGAAAGAAATTAAACAATTAATTATAACATATCCTGTAAATACTTATCATAAAAACAAGAATTTATCCTATGTTTTAATATTATATTATATTTATGATTTTCATTCTTTATAAGTATAACTAATAATGTCAAAATAACAAAAGACACAATCCCCTCAAAAATTAATATATGCCTACTATTAAAACAATTCAGGGTATATGCCTGAATTTATCATCAATAAATATAATACACATTGACAATAAAACATTATTTTAAGTAATTTTTAAAACAATACATATTTTTTTTAATAATTAAAGTATGGAGGAAGTACATATTAATTTTAGAAGAATATTATTATTTTCATTGATTTTATTTTTATCAATGAGTGTAGTGTCCGCAGAAGAAATGGATAATTCTCTCGACAATACTACAACCACTTTATCTTCTGATGAAGAAGTCACAGCTTTTGAAGACACTATTGAATATTCTGATGAATATTACGATTATGATTATGAATTTGAAGAATACGATGATTTCGAAGAAGAATATACAGAAAATGAGTTAAATAGTGATGAATTATTGATTGAAGATATGGATTCAATTGGTGAAATTAAACCGGTTAATCAAGTTAATGATTTAAACGGTAACAACGGTGCTGTTTCTTTTTCTCAGAGCGAAATTGGCTTAATGGCAAATCAGACATACACTTATATTTCAAATTTAATGTTTATGTTGATGGAAAAAGAAAAGAATTAGAATTTAATACTGTAGAATATATGTTAGGTTATGATAAAGATGATTATTAAACGTAAAAAAGAAAGTTTTTCTCCCAATGATTTAGGTAATATAGGATTTGCTATTGCATTACCGATTATTTCAGTAATTTTCCATATCTATATTCTTTTACTTTATGCTATACCTTATATTATTATTATTTTGTATAGGTATTATAAAATAGAACTATAATTATTTCAACAAACGTTATATTTTTTTAGAACAATTGGTTCACTTATTGGATGGACTACCAATAGTGAATAAGATTATTTGAGAACTTACTGGGATCTGTTGCACTTGGATTGGGAGTTGGAGCTTTAATTGGAACAGTAACGCTCTCTTCTCCTATATTAATTCCGATTTTAATTATGGGTGGCGTAGCTATTCTAGCCGATTCGCATGGATTTTTTTCTGGAACGGCTACTGATGAAGATGTATTATCATTTTCACTTGATTTAGCATTAGTAGGATTTGGTGTAAGATTAACTAAAGGAATTACCATGGCATCAACTAAAATACTATCTGAAATTTCTAAAGGCGATAAAATTATAATAAGTATGCATGAAGCGACAGAGGAATATCGTGTGTTGAATGCAATTCAAACATTCACAAATACGTGTATTGACATGGAAAGAGATATGATTATTTCTGTAGAATTAAAAAGAACAATAGAAAAAGTTACTGGATGGGATGTGAGTTAATATGAATGCTGGTGTTGTTATTTTTTCTAATCTTATTGTATGTGCTATTGTGTATTACTTTGTATCAAAAAGGATATATCTTTCAGATTTTTTTAATCGTGAAACAAAGTGTTATTTTTTGAAACCTGTTGAGGAAAGAGAACTTACTCCGTTTCAGAAAAGGATAGTGGAAATTAGGGATGGTAATTATGTTATTTATAATGAACGTTTTAAGTTAATTGAATATGGTATTGTAATGCCTTTTGTTTTCTTGGGAATGTCTTGGCCGTTTATATATTATATGCCTAATAATATCTTTGGTTGGTGTTGTTTAAATGTTATTCTTATAGAGTGGTATGAGGCAATAGTGGTTTATTTAAGGATGAAGTTTAATAAATCATTAACATTACTTGACGAAAATTTTCCGTATGATCTTAATTATACTTCATTTGCACTTCAATTTAATAGGTTTGCTATTGTTTTAATTGCTATGTGTGTTTATTCTATTATAGCTTCAAATACTTTACTTGCTAAAGTTATTTTAATAGTGTTAGTTGTTAAAATGCATGTTTATATTTTTATGGATAAAATTGATGGTTATTTTGGATGGAACGTTCTCGAACCAAAAAAAATAAAAATGTTGACGAATTTTGAAGCAATTTTCTTCTATATTACATTCCTGTTAATATTAGTCTCTCTTGCTTTGGGTCCTATGAATGTATTTTTTTATTAAAATCAAACTTTGAATAGGGTTAGAGAAAATACTACACTTCAATTTTTTTTACATTATACCAGGAGAGGATATGAGTTGGCTATGATTTGAGTGGAAAGAAGTTGTTTTTTTTGATTTTAGCAATTATTTGACCCCTGTTTTCACATATCTAATCATTTAATGATGGGGTATGTTAACAATTATTTTTTTTAGAGCATTATCTGATTTAATCAATTAATTAAATAATCTATGTTACTCTTTTTTTAGGATGTATTTTTTTTTCATGATATTACTTAAACAATTGTGTAAACATTTAATTAATTTGCTTTATATAAATATAATAACCAAAAAGGTAATCATCAGATTATCATTATATTTTTTTAGCAAAATATCATTAATAGGTCTCCTGGAGGGAGAAATTACCTATGAAACATTTAAAATACGTTATATTTTTCACGTGCATACTCTTATGTGCCGGAGTGTCTTTTGCATCGAGTGTTGATGACTCAAACAACAACACCCAATCCGACATTCAGCATGATGCAAACATTGAAGAATATACCAACACTCAAAAGGATAACAATGCAATTTCTACAAAGGCTATAATAAAAAATACCGATGTTTCATCAGAAACATCCAATAAAATGGCTAATCAAACGGAAACACTAAAAACAAAAGACATTTATGTAAATTCAACATCAACAAGTTCCAAGTCCGATGGAACACTAAAAAATCCTTACACAACACTTGAATTGGCAATAAGCAAATCCGCAACGGGTTATAATAATATTATTCACGTAAATGCCGGAACATACAATCTTACAAACAGGATTATGATTACGAAAAATGTCACTTTGGTGGGAAGCAACACAAACAGGACGATAATAAACTGTAATAACCATCAGGCATTCAGGGTCAAAAGCAACATAACATTCACACTCGAAAATCTGACAATTCAAAATGCAAATTATTCGCAGGGTGGTGTTCTGGTACTTTCAGAATCCTCAGAACTGGTCATAAAAGGATGTAACTTCAAAAAGAACAGGGCAAACAACGGAGGAGTACTGTTTGCTTCGGCAAACAACATCAAGGTAAACATCACAGATTCCATATTCGATTCAAATACTGCCGTAAGGTTTGGAGCTGCATTACAGATGGGAGGATTTGATTCCGAGTACAATATTGTTAACTCTACATTCATCAAAAACAAGTTGACCGACATGAATTATTCCCACAGTACGGGTGGTGCTGCAATCTACGCCTCATCATATTCCACGGTAAATGTGGACGGATGTGTCTTCAAGAATAACGAAGCAATATGGGGATGTGCAATACTAAACGGAAACCATGCCACATTGATGCTTAAAAACTCAAACTTCACGAGTAACGTTGCAGTAAAGAATGCTGAAGGATTTAACAAGACAAGAGGTGGAGCATTATCTGTTGGAAGCGGTTATGCAGAGATAACCAACTGTCGTTTTATAAACAACAAGGCAGATATTGGTGGTGCAATCTCCATCAACAGTGGTGAAACAATATTAATCTCATCATGCCTTTTCCAGAAAAACATTGCATACTATGAGGCAGGAGCAATAAACAATTACGGATCTTTAACATTAATCAACACATCCTTCATCAAAAACAGTGCTGAAATGATGGGTGGAGCATTATTGGATAAGGGATTAAACAATGTTCTCCTTGATAAATGCACATTCAAAAACAACAGGGTACTGACCACTAAACTTGCAAATGGAACAACACCATCCGGTGGAGCAATATACATAGTAAGTGCTGTTCCACACTTCACGATAAAAAACTCCCTATTTGATCACAACAGTGCATACTATGGTGGAGCAATATTTTCACACAGGAAAGTGCAGTGGATAACACTCTCCAACAACAAGTTCAACAACAACACCGCATGCTATGGTGGAGCAATATATGTTCTGGGCGAAAGCATGATGGATGTTGACAAAACATTATTCACATATAACCGTGCCATCAAAAAGGGTGGAGCAATAGAAGTTGCTGCAGCTGCACAGATGAATTTTGCAAACTCAAAGTTTTCAAAAAATGAAGTAAACCAGTCAAAGGATGGTAACGGTGGAGTAGTTTCTATAGACTCCTATTCAAGGCTGGGTTTTGACAACTGTCACTTTGACAACAATGTTGCCAGACTAAACGGTGGAGTGATATATGCATCAACATCCGTTAACGTAAGAGTAACCGCATCAAACATGACAAAAAACACTGCCTCCACTGGTAGTGTGGTTTACTTAAACAATACCAATACTTACAAGACAGTTAAAAGTCAAATAATAATAGATACATCGGCATTTGTAAACAATAGGGGAAAACATGTTCTTTACTCCGTTAATGGATACGATGAAGCATACAATTATAATCTGATAAGAACCAGCTGGTGGGGATCAAACAATGTTCCAGCAAATGTTACATACAACTTTAAACTCTTGAACTATCCTGTTCTTACAGTAAAGTTAAACGATGTCCTGGTTGATGCCAACTGGACAAAAAGTTCCGTGACTGTGGTTGTAAACAGAACCAAGAATAAGGATAAAAATCTGATAATCAGTCTTACCACAATTAAGGAAGGAGATAATCTAAGGTATACCGATGCCTTTTTACCTGTCAGAAGAATGACGATCAGACAAAACAATAAGGAAACGGAAAAGGACTTCTATGTATATCATCTTATAGACAAAAGCCTGAATACCATTGCAATAACAATGGATAATCAGAAAATAACGGTAAAACTGGTTGACTAATGGAATGATAACCATTCCAGGTCATTTACCAATAAAAAAAAAATAAGCATGTTTATTCAGGTATATGAACCTTCAATACGTCCAGTTGTGTGCATAATGCATGATTATTGGTTATGCTGCTAACGCTGGGCTTGGTTCTTCCCTCATCACCGGATATGAGTTCCTTAATATATAATCCCCCTTCACATTTTATTTTTAATCTTAGCTTTTTACTGCCTATTCTTTCAACTTCAAGGGATTTTATTTCACGGGTTCTTATTTTATCAGCCCTTCTGTGTGAAACACGTATGGGAGTTCTTTGATCGATGACGCATAGTTTCTCTATTTTTTTAATGTCTTCGCTTGTAACGCCCCTTTCAAATTCTGCTATCGCTGAGTATACCTTGTAGCTTTCAACCGAACTTTTTTTGATGCTTGCACGCCTGTTGTTGTCAACGAATTTCAGGTCGTTTATCTCTATTTTTCCGTCACTGTGACTGTTAACAACCCGTCGTAGTAATTTTAAATCTATCTTTCTGACAAATGGATGTTTTACCTCTATGACAAAGGGTCTTCCTTCACCAAGCATTAACACGTCAATGTCCTCTCTTCCGGAACCGTGAAACTTGATGTCCTTTCCCCTCGCCATTGGCAGCAGATGTTTTCCTATAAGTCCCTCCACGGTTTCCTTGTACTGTTGTCCCGTACCATCACACATCTGGCATCCTTTACCTTTACAGTTAGTGCAAGGCCATTTCGTTTGTGGTATTCCACGAACCAGTTTACGGTACTTTCCTTCGATAAAGAGTGGGTTTGTATCAATAAACACTGTAAGATTTTTAATTTCAGGGTAAGGTGTGTGTGGATAAGCCTTTTTTCTGATTTTAATGTTGATGATTACTTCCGGGTTTTTGTAGTCCAGGGTTTTTCCCATCTTATCAATTATCATCTGGGAAAGTTCCTTTCTCAGCTGCTTTTTCAGGCCGTTGTTTCCCTTATAGTTGACATGTTCATGTATCTCTTTTTCGGCCCGGTTTAACTGGTCATAGTTTACCTGACATGCAATGTGAAATGTATCAAATTCTATGTTGAACTTGTGGATTTTGTTATGAATTACGTTGTAAATCTTGTCCACATGCAATAATAGGTTGTCACAGAGGCTGCACTTTTCATCATCTGTTGCTTGCGGAAATTTTCTGCTAATTCTTTTTAAACATTTAGAACATAGTTTATAGTCGCTTATTTCGGACATATAATGTCATTCCTTTAAATTTGTTAAGATTAAAAATAGTTCATTAAAAAAAATATTAAGGTTTGATAAGAAAACGTCTTTCTTATCTGTTCATACGTCTCATGAGTTTACCCATTGGTCCTCCCATGTTACGTTTACCCATACCCTTAAGTGCCTTTTTGGTCACACTGTAATATTTTAGCAGTTCTTTAACGTCATCATTGGTTAATCCTGCTCCTCTGCTGATACGATTTATCCTGGATTTTTTGATAACTTCCGGATTTTCCAGTTCGTAGTCTGTCATTGAATTCATCAGGATTTTGTATGTTGCAAGTTTTTCTTCTGTTACCTTTGATGCGTTGGCAGGGAGTTGATTGCCCAGTCCTGGAATAAGTTTCATAATCTGTTGCATAGGTCCCATTTTGTTCATCATGTTGAGCTGATTTTCCATGTCCTTTAATGTGAACTTACCGCTGATGATGGAGTCAATCATTTCCTTGTCTGACTGTTCGGAGGTTACTTCAGCTGCCTTTTCAATTAATGTTTCAAGGTCTCCCATTCCAAGAATTCTTGAAATGAATCTTTCAGGGTCAAATGCCTCGAAGTCATCTACACGTTCACCAGTACCGATGAACTTTATTGGTGCTCCGATTTCTGCCACTGCAGATAATGCACCCCCACCTTTTGCTGAACCGTCTAATTTACTTACTATGATTGAACCAATCTTGGTTGTCTGTTTGAATGATTCTGCCTGACTTTTTGCCTGCTGACCTATAGTTCCGTCTATTACAAGTATTACTTCATCAGGTTCTACAACAGTACTTAGTTCGGTCATTTCATCAAGAAGGTCCTGTTCCTCTTTGTGACGACCTGCGGTATCCACAAGTATTACGTCGTATTTGTTGCCGAATTCCTCAAGACCCTTTTTGGCCAGGTCAATTGCATCAGGATTTTGTGGATCTCCGTATACCGGAGTGTCCATTGGTTCACATAACTGTTTTAGCTGTTCATAAGCTGCAGGTCTCCATGTGTCTGTACATACAATTGCACAACTGTGACCTTTCTTTTTAAGCAATCTTACAAGTTTTGCTGTTGTGGTTGTTTTACCACTACCCTGTAAACCAAGCATCATTATCTTGAATGGTTTGTGGGTGATTTTAAGTTCTTCCGGTTTTTCACCGATGAGATTTACCAGTTCCTGGTATACTATACGCATAACGTGTTCTTTTGGACTTATTCCCTTTGGCAGTTCCTCTTCAAGAGCCCTTTTTTCAATCTTTTTGGTTAAGGCAAATACTACCTTAACGTTCACGTCTGACTGTATAAGCGCACGCTGAATATCCTTTGTTACTTCCTTGAGTGTTTTCTTGTCTATTATTGACATTCCGGCTAGTTTCTTCATAGTTTGGGTTAAACTATCACTAAGTCCTTCTAACATTTTTAACCTCCTTATCCTTTATTGGTAAAAAGTCTATTAATATATAATTATATATGCAATAACATTAATAATTAAGTATTTTACTAAAATGGAAGTAATATAATTATAAGAAAAAAAGACTATTCAAGGAGTCCTTTATTATGTTAGAAGAGTTAAAAAAATCTTTAATTGAATGTCCTGTTGTTAAAAAAGGCGATTATTTCTATTTTGTTCATCCAATTAGTGATGGAGTACCACTGGTGGAAACATCATTAATCAATTCCATAATGGATTACATAGTGGACAATTTTGATTTGTCAAATGTTGAGAAGATTGTAGGTGTGGAATCCATGGGAATTCCATTGGCCACAGCATTATCACTTAAAACAGGCATTCCATTTGTTGTCATAAGAAAAAGATCATACGGTCTGGAGGGGGAACATCAGGTACACCAACAAACAGGCTACGGTAAAAGTGAACTGTTTATAAACAATATCAACGAGGGCGATAATATCCTGCTTATTGATGATGTTGTAAGTACTGGAGGTACATTAAAAAGTGTCATTGCAGCCATTGATGAAATAGGTGCAAATTTTGAACACATCATTCTTCCTATTGAAAAGGATGACGGTAAAAAGATTGTGGAAGAAGCAACGGGTAAGAAAATCAGTACCTTGGTAAAGATAAGGATGGTTGACGGAAAGGTTACCATTGTTGATGATTAGGTAATTGTTATGTCTACACTTGATTATGATTATAAAATTGACACCATAGTGGATAAAATCAGGGAAATTGATGCAAAAAATGTAATTCTGCAGTTTCCTGAAGGATTAAAAAGTGATGCAATAAACGTCTCAAACCTTATTCAGGAAAATCTGCCGGATATAAATGTTATGATTGATGCAGATCCATGTTTCGGGGCTTGTGATTTGGCAGATGTGAAGGTCAACAAACACATTGACCTTGTTGTGCATTTTGCACACACTCCACTTCCGATAAAAACGGACTGTCCCGTTCTTTTTATAGAGGCTCATTCAACGGCCGATGTGGAAGCACCGATACTTGATGCACTGGACAAACTTGATTCAAACGTGAAAACAATCGGACTTGTTACCACCACACAACATATACATAAACTGGATGAAATGATTACTCTAATTGAAGAAAAGGGATATAAGGTAAAGCTTGACAACGGAAAAGGCACTTCCAAGGGGCAGGTGTTAGGATGTAACTTCACATCTATCAAAAACCTTGATGTTGACGTGATAATATATGTCGGTAGTGGAGACTTCCATGCACTGGGAGTTAAACTGTTCACAAAAAAACCTGTTCTCCTGGCAGACCCATTTATCGGAACATCAAGAGACATTGAAGAGTTTTCAGACAGAATAATTAGGGTTCGTTTTGCAAGAATAGCCAAGGCAGGCAGTGCAAAATCCTTTGGAATCATAATGTCATCCAAAAAGGGTCAGTTAAGGTTTGACCTGGCAATACACCTTAAAAACCTCATCAAGCAACACGGATACGAGGCACAGATTCTCAACATGGATTACGTGTCCCCTGACTTGCTTTTACCATATGATTTGGATGCCTTTGTAATGACTGCATGTCCAAGAATTGCAATAGATGACAGTGCAATGTACAAAAAACCGGTATTAACTCCCGATGAGTTGGAAATAGTTCTGGGTATAAGGGACTGGGACGATTATAAAATGGATGAAATAATAATTCATGATGAACAAACATGAAACAAAAGAGTTAATTTTAATATTTATGACAGATATAAATAATATATTATACAATTTCTGAAAAACTTGAGCAATGTAATTATGAATCATAAAGAAAATGAATTGGTACTACTCGGGGAAGTTTTATGTGCTTATGAAGAGTATATTCCATCTGACTGGACTTATGTTGAGGATGGATACATTAAGGCAAGCATAACAGGAAGGGTAGTGATTGATGAGGATGAGAAAAGCATTTCAATCTCCTCAATCAATGCTCCAAGCCCCCTTAAGGTAGGAGATTATGTTATTGGTCATATTACAGAAGTAAAACAGAACAAGGCACTCGTTACAATCAAAATGATCAAACACAATTATCGGGAGATAGTAACGGGTTACAAAGGTTTTATTCACATATCCAAAGCCAATGAACACTTTGTTTCTTCCCTTCACGACTTGTTTAAGATAGGGGATATAGTGGAAGCGAAAGTGGTGAATATACATGGTGCAGAATATGTTGATTTAAGCACATCTGAAGAAGAAACCGGTGTAATAAAGGCAATGTGTGTAGATTGTCGAAGATTCATGAAACTTAATCATGAAACAAATAACCTGGTATGTGAATGTGGAAAGATAGATTCACGAAATATATCAAGTCACTATGGAGGTATTTAAACAATGAAATATTTAAGAAACGATGAAGAACATGTAGTATTGGAAATAACTGGTGAAAGCCACACAATTTGTAACATATTAAGAAAAAGGCTCATGGCACAGGATGAAGTCAGTGCAGCAGCATATGATATTACACATCCTCTTATAGGTCAACCGGAATTTGAAGTTGTAAGTTCAAACCCTAAGGAATCATTAGTAACAGCTTCAGAAACTGTTAAAGCAGAAGCAAATGAATTTAAGGATGCACTACTGGAAGCATTCAACGAATAAATTAACCCCTTATTCAAACCATTTTTTTATTATCATTTTCAAAAATTACATTAACTATTTTTTATAAAACTATATTCCATGACAAAATATAGAAATCCTGCATTAACAGTGGATACAATAATAGTTGAAGATGATAGGGCAGTTCTCATCAAAAGACTCAATGACCCGTACAAAAATTGTTGGGCAATACCGGGCGGTTTTGTTGAATACGGTGAAAGGGTGGAAGATGCAGCGATAAGGGAAGCAAAGGAAGAGACCGGATTGGATATTGAACTATGCTCTTTGATAGGAGTATATTCTGATCCTGCCCGAGATCCAAGGGGACATACAGTTACAGTAGCATATCTGGCTAAAATCACAGGTGGAAAACTCAAAAGTGATTCGGATGCCAAGGATGCAAAATTCATGGCCCTAGATAAAATAGCTGATATGAAACTGGCTTTTGATCATAACGAAATATTCAAAGATTCCGGTATATTGTGATTAAATATATTTGATATTATTAACAAAATATATTATAATAATAAAACAAAGATTAAGGAGGCAATGAGTTTAAATGGAATTTTGTCCAGACTGTGGAAAAGTACTATTTCCAAAAGACGGTAAGTTCTCATGTGATGCATGTGGATATGAGAAAAACGTAACAGAAGAATCAAAAAAACAATACGAAGTGTCTGAAAAGGTAGATAAGGAAGATACAATTATCGTAACAGACGGAAACGTTAAAACATTACCAACAATTAAGGTGATTTGTCCGAAATGTGATAACAAGTTGGCATTTTGGTGGTTACAACAAACAAGAAGTGCCGATGAATCTGAAACCAGATTCTTCAGATGCACGGAATGTGATTACACATGGCGTGAATACGATTAATTAATAATCGTATGAACATTTTTTTTAAAACTATTTTTAATATTATTTGTAATCGAAAGTTATTTATTATTTGAAAAAAATAATAAGTTATATTGATAGATATTATTCTATAAAAAATTTCGGTTAAGTGACTTGTCATGGCAGAAAAAAACAAAAAATCAAATACTTTTGAAGAAGAAGTAGATCCTTTCGATGAATTGAATGAATTTGATGAAGATTTTACAAGTATAGAGACCGAAAAAGACTTTTTTGATGAAATTGAACAATCTGATTTAGAAAAAGTTCCACAATATGACAGTACCAGCGGTAAAATCATAGAAGGTTCAGATGCTATTTCTCAAATTGAAGAATCAGATAAAATTGCCAGAAGTCAAAACCTCTTTGATGCCATTGACGAAGTTGACATTAACAACAGCAAGGATTCTAAAGACAAAAAGGATACTAAGAAAACCGGGGACAAGAAGAGTAAAAGAGGTTTCGTATCCAGACTATTACCTAAGCTATCCAAAGATTCGGATGAGCCAAAATCTCAGAAACCTGCCAAAAGAGTCAAACCTAAAGCTCGCAAAACACAAAACACTAACGAAACTAAAAAAAGTGTTGCAAGTAACACAAAAGTAATTGACAATGTTAAAGTGGATGAAGATGGAGTGCCATTACTTAATCAGTTTGACACGGAAAAAATCAAGGAATCCAGCTTATTCCCTAAACTCACAATAAGCAAAGTGTCATTTTCAAAGATTATCATGATTGCGGTTGGTATAATAATAACCATAACCGGTATTTTACAGGCAATGAATGATGTGGTCAAGGTATCCGATCACGTAATGTACGGTGAACATGAATCAATAGCATTTGGTTTAATCTTTTTAGGAATAATCATTATAATTCTTGCATTCTACAAAGAAATCATGAACGCAATGGGATTAAATAATTTATCCAACGTCATGGATGATGTAGACGTGTCTGATTCAGATAAAAAATCCAAAAAATAAACGATATTAATATTTATTAATAATTTGATATGAAAAGATATGACCCTCCCGCTAATCAACTAATTTTTATAACAATTTCTTCCAGAAAATTTCACACCCAACATTTTTTAATCCTAAAATTTATTATCAACTTTTACTAAAAGATTAATTATAATCAAAAAAATTCATTTTTAAGGAGAGTATGGCATAGTGTTCAAACTAGTATTAAGCGACCCAAGCATTTTTAAAACAAGTTTCGATGCAATATCATCAATCGTTGACGAAGTACAAATAGAAGTGGATTCTGATGGACTTAGATTGAATGCAATAGACAGAAGCCACATTACATACGTACATCTGGAACTCAAAGAAAGTTTATTTGATATTTATGAATGTGATAAACCAATCAAACTGAACTTGGATACTGAAGAATTAATGAAAGTACTTAAAAGATCAAAATCCGATGATGTTATGGAATTAACAGTAGACGCCGGAAGTCTTATCATAACATTTGAAGGAGCAATCAAGAAAACATTCAAGGTTAAACTCATAGATTTAGAATATGATACACCTGCACAACCTCAAATTGAATATCCTGTAAACATTTCAATACCTATCTCAACTCTAAAGGAAGCAATACAGGATATTGAAATAGTAGCAGACAGAGTATCATTCAATGTGGACGAGGATAATCTTACACTCGAAGCAGTTGGAGATTTCGCAGATGCAAAAGTTGAATACCTCCACGGCGAAAAAATATCTGAAACCGCTAAGGCAATCTATGCAATAGAAAACATTAAGGAAATGTTAAAAGCAGAAAAATTTGCCGACAAAACCTATGTACAATTAGGCGATGACATGCCATTAACTTTAGTTTTAGAATTATTAAATGACGAAGGAGAACTATCATTCTTATTAGCTCCTAGAATAGAAGAAGAATAACTACTCTCTATTAACTTTTTTACTTTTTACAATTCACGCGTTAGGGGAAATATAATTGGATACTTTTTTTCAAAAATTAAGGGATATTCAGAAGAAGGAAAGAACTACAGGTACCTTGTCTGAAATAGATGATTCTTTCTATACTGATGCTTCTAATTATCTTCAAGACTTGTTAAAAAAGGTTAATAACAATCCTCTATCATTGGAAGCATATCAATTGCGTGATGCTCAAAGAATCACAACTGAAATATGTGAAAGACGTGAATTCAAGATTGTTTCCACTGCGGCCACCAATGTTCAAAAGGGTCATGACATTTTCAAGGGGCATAAGAAGGACTCCGAGTTGTATGATGTGATTCCTTATAACACCACTCCCGAGGAGGAGGAGTTTTATAGAAAAATAGTGGACATGCTCATCAGTCACCGTGAAAATCTAATGGAAAAAGTCGTCATCAACAAGTCCAATGAAACAAAAATAGGTTTCAAACCTCCGGCTAAAAACACAGGCAATGAAAGAGAGCCTTCGACTGTTGCTAAGACAGATGATGTTCCTGAGCAAACCCCTGATGTTGTTGAAGAAATTGCAGATGAGGTTTCTAAAAAATCATCAAAACCTAAACCTCCGATTCTTGACGAGAGTCAGATTGCGATGATGTTTGGTCAGGCACCTGATGATACATTACTGGATGAAAACAACAATCCTGTTAAACCAGTAAAAAGGGATATTACAACTCCGTTCAAAG
>ODAJ012054309.1_pt1 | contig 19482 bp, 15 predicted proteins | sample 1539241 | NCBI WGS metagenome assembly ODAJ01 (sample SAMN02144231, study PRJEB22623) | gut metagenome | biome: sheep rumen | host: Ovis aries | place: New Zealand | reverse complement strand
AAAAAAGTTCGGCGGGCAAGCCGGTGAAGCCATGAATAAGCAAGACACCGCTTGAACCGCCTTTAAGCAAAAAAGATTTTCCACCGTCAATCAAAGTATTCGCCTCCTACATACTCAGCTTAGCAATAATCAAAGTTATCACGGCGAACATAACGCCCAATATAATTGTCAGCCGTGCCAGGAACGCATCCATGCCGCGAGCCTTGCCGGAGAAGACAGCGTCCGAACTGCCGTCCATGCCGCCCATACCGCCCGACTTCGCCTCTTGCCCTAAGATAACCCCAATCAACGCGACCGAAATTATCGCATCCAATATCATTAAGAACGTCATCATTTCAATCCAACTCCTAATCCTGTGACATGTGATAGCTTAACGCACTCAAGCCGATAGATAAATCCTCGTTGACGAGCGGAATATCAATCGGCACGTTAAGTTTTGTCGGCGCAAAGTTCCAAATGCCCTTCACACCCGCCGCAATCAACGAATCCGCCACGCCTTGAGCCTCGCTGGCAGGAACCGTGATAACTCCAATATCAACCGCACGCTCCACGATGATTCTTTTCATTCTCGATGCGGCGTTTACTTTAATCCCGTTGACCTCACTGCCGATGATTTTTTTATCGTTGTCGAAGAGAGCCACGACCGAAAAGCCCAGCGGCGCAAAGTTCACGTAATTGGCAAGCGCGCCGCCCAAATGCCCCACGCCGACAATCGCAAGCCGCCACTTGTTATGCAAGCCCAAAATGTTTTCAATCCTATCCCGCAACTCGCGAACGTCATAGCCGATACCCTTCCTGCCGAATTGCCCGAACGTCGCCAAGTCTTTGCGGATTTGCTCTGGCGTGATGTCCAGTCGCCGTCCCAGTTCGTCTGATGAGATTATGTCTATGGCTTCTGCCTCGACCAATCGTAATGTCCTGAAATAAAGCGGCAATCTGTCAATCGTCGCCTGTGAAATTGTTTTCTTCAACTGCGCTTGCCTCCTTAGTGTTTAATCTTGTCAATCGCCGCCGCCAACGCACCGAGCATCCACATTAGCATTGAGCTTGGAATATTGAAAAGCAAATCGTCCGTGAACCCGTTCAAAGCCATAGACAGGAACGCCAGCCCGATTCCCAGCTGCAACCCGTCGAGGAATTTTTTATCGTCAATCTTCGTGGCGTCGTCCCAATTAATTTCCTCCTGCTTATCGTCAATCACGTCGTCGAGCTTGATAATCTTCGCTGAAATGTTTTCGCCGCCGACGGGAATATCCTCCGAAAACTTTTGCCGCGTGTGTTCGCTGAAATTCATCTCCTCGTGGTGGATAAGCTCCTTAGCCTTCTTGCTGTTAGGTAACTTCTTGCGGCTGAACAAATCCAAAACCCTGTTAGCGAACTCTGAGAACTTCTCGTTAATCAGCTCCGCTAGTTCCTGTAAGAAGGCGTTTGACGCAAAAATTTTCTCGATACGCTCGCTGAACCATTTCTCCGCGCCGCGTTCACTCATGCCGAACGAGATAAACATTGTCCCGAAGAAGTACCAGAAGAACGCCAAAGCCCCGACGATACCGACTTCCGCCGCGTAGTTCAGATAAATGTTGTGCGCGTGATAGATAATTATGTTTGGGTCAGCGACGAAGTAATTGTATTGCGGATAAACGAATTGATAAGCACCCCAGCCAATACCCGTGAACGGGTGGTCGCTAATCATAGCCGACGTACTGACCCAAATGCCGACGCGCACCGCCTCCGACGAATCGCCCATGCTGAACGCCGATAAGATTCTGTTCGTGAAGGTCGAATCGCTGTAAGCAAGCAGCCCCGTAATCGCCGCAAAGAAGATTAAAACCCTCCAATCCTTCCACACGCCGTAGACCGCAAAGACAATCGCTATCGCAATGAATGCCCCGCGTGAATAAGTCATCACTAAGCAGAGGGCAAGCAAGCCAATCGCGACGATTAGGATTATCTTCTGCGCCCGCCGCTCCGCCTTAGTCAAAAGTCCCAAAGCCAAGCAAATCATCACGTCCAGATAGCCCGCTAGCACGTTCGGATTTTCCAGCGTCGAGAAGATACGCTTCCTTAGTTCTGGGAAGGCTTCGGGGTCTGTCCATTTCACGTCAGCCACGTCCACGCCGAAGACAAATTGGAATAAGCCACACAGCACGACCAGTACCGCCGACGCGCCGAGGGCTTGAGCTACCCATTTGACTTGCTCGGTCTTTTGGATTGTTTGCCCGACGATTAGATAAGTTAGGGCGTAAATGCCGACTAGTGAGCAATAATTATAAATCAAGTCGAAACTCCGAGCCGACGACGTGAAGACGCTTACCGCTCCGATTAGCAAAAAGATTGTAACTGGCACGTCGAAGGGCAAGCCCCGTATCTTGTAACGGGAATCAATCCGACTTCTTAGGAACCAGGTTATCACGCCGAAGACGACCGCCGTAGCCGCAACCGTAGGAGAGAGCGCGAGGAAGAATGCTTCCGTTAAGACGGCGTAAAGCGTCCAGTCTTCCAGATTCCTTATTCGCCGACGCCTAGCAAAGACGTTCACTCTATCCAATGCCCCGCCTCCTTCTTAAACAATAAATCTTCTGACCGCCCCGATTAAGTACAACGAGCCGGCGATAATCTTCACGTCGCTTGAAGTCTTCATGAGTCGTTCGACTGCCGCGAAGTTATCTTCGACTGCCAAGCACTTAATGCCGCGTTCATGCAAACACTTGCACAAGGTATCAGTCGAGGCGGCGCGTTCAGAGTCGGGCGGCGTGACAATAACCAAATCATCTACGCGGAAGAGAATATCAATCATGCTGTCGAAGTCCTTATCCCGCAACGCACCGAAGAGCCAAGCCCGTCGACCTTGCGGAAAAGTTTTATCTAAGCTGTGACGAAGAGCCGCTGCCCCGTTAGGATTGTGCGCCCCGTCAATCACGACGACGCCCGCCGCAGTGTCGACGACTTCAAAGCGTCCAGCCCATTCGACGTGAGCTAAGCCCGCCTTAATCGCCGCGTCATCAATGCCAAGAACCTGAGCCGCCTTAATCGCAATCGCCGCGTTGAATTTCTGATAGTCGCCGCTCAAGTTGATTTTGACATTGGCGGGAGTCGTGACTTCATAAATCGCGGAATTCTTTTCTTTAGCAACGGCTCGGATAATCTCAAGGGGCTTGCCCTGTGCACCAGTAACCGTCGGGACGTTCGGTTTGATGATTCCCGCTTTGTTGCGTGCGATGCCTTCCAAGTCGCCCAAAATGTTTTCGTGGTCAAGGGCAATGTTCGTGATGATTGAAAGCTCCGGCGTGATAATGTTCGTCGAATCGAGCGTGCCGCCCAAGCCGACTTCGATAACCGCCACATCAACCGCACGAACTTTGAAGTAAAGGAACGCGGCGGCAGTCAAAACTTCAAAATGCGTCGCCTCGACGTTGCAGGCTTTGACTCGGAAAATCATCTCGGCGAAATCGTCTTCGGGAATGTCCACGCCGTTGATTTTGATTCGTTCGCAATAGCTTTCCAAGTGCGGCGACGTGAACAATCCAACCTTAAGCCCTTGAGCCTTTAGCATTTCAGCAAGCATGGCGCACACCGAACCTTTGCCATTAGTGCCAGCAACGTGAATCGTTCGATAAGCGTTCTGCGGATTGCCCAATGCCTCGGCGAGTGTTTTAATCCGTTTCAGACCTTCCTTGACCCCGAAGACGCACAGCCAGTTTAAATACTTTAGGGAATTAGGGAAAGAGGTTATTAGGTTATTAGAATCAGTACTATTTCCCTCTTTACCTATTAACCTATTAACCTTATCACAAGTTTTCAAGCTGTTTAATCCTCTGCTCAAGTGACGAAATCTTTTCCTGCGCCGCGACGAGTTTATCCCGTTCCGATTGCACGACCTCGGCGGGAGCTTTGCTCAGGAAACGTTCGTTATTGAACTTGCCAGCCGTCGACGTCGCGCCCTTGCGAACTTTATTTAATTCCTTAGTCAGGCGGGCGATTTCCTTTTCCGTGTCGATTAAGCCTTCCAACGGCAGATAAACTTCCACACCATCAATCACTGCGCCGATTGCGTGCGCGGGCTTTTCCTCGGCGAAGGTTATCGGCTCAGCGAAGGCAAGCGTGGCTAGATAACTCGAATTCGTCTGCAGAACGTCTTTGAACTCCGGCCGCGTGACCTTTAAGACGACCGCCGCCTTTTTGCGTGAATCAATGACCAGCTCCGATTTCAAGTTGCGGATTGTCCTTACCGTGTTAAAGATTAAATCCGCCGCCTCATCAATGTTAGCGTCGTCGGTGATTAGTTCTGAAAGCTCCTCGGTCGTCGGATACTTCGCCAGCATGATTGAGCCTTCGGCGTTCGGGAGCTTCTGCCTGATGATTTCAGTTAGGAACGGCATAAACGGATGCAACAACCTAAGGGCAGTCTCAAGCACCGTTGCCAGCACGAATCGAACCGTTGCCTTTGCCCGTGCGTCGGAACCGTAAAGACGCGTCTTAGCCAGTTCAATGTAATAATCGCAGAAATTAAACCAGATAAGCTCATATAGCTGACGAGCCGCCTCGCCGAGTTCAAAGCGGTTAAGATTGTCCGTGACGGTTTCAATTCGATACGCTAGCTTTTGGAAAATCCACTTGTCCGCCAGCTCCAAATCGTCGGGCGTCGGCTTGAAGGTCGGGTCAAAGTCTTCCAAGTTCATCAGCAGGAACCGCGACGCATTCCAAATCTTGTTCGCGAAGTTCCGAGCCGACTCCACACGCGACCAATAGAACCGCAAATCATTTCCGGGCGTGTTGCCAGTGACTAGCATGAACCGCAGAGAGTCCGCGCCGTATTTCTCGATTACCTCTACGGGGTCGACGCCGTTATTAAGTGATTTGCTCATCTTGCGTCCGAGTTCGTCCCTAACTAAGCCATGAATAAACACTTTGCGGAACGGAACCTCGCCGCGGAACTTCAGCCCCATCATCACCATTCGCGACACCCAGAAGAAAATTATATCGTAGCCCGTGACTAGGACGCTTGTCGGATAAAACTTCTTAAGTTCGGGCGTCTCTTCGGGATAACCCAACGTGCTGAATGGCCACAACGCACTTGAAAACCACGTGTCGAGAACGTCCTCTTCGCGGCGCAGATTTTTACTGTGGCAATGCGGGCACTCGTGAACGTCTTCTTCCGAAACTGTCATCTCGCCGCAGTCGTCGCAATACCAAGCCGGAATTTGATGACCCCACCACAGCTGTCGACTTATGCACCAATCGCGGATATTCTCCAGCCAGTTGATATAAATCTTCGTGAACCGCTCCGGAACGAACTGCAACTCCCCAGACTTGACAGCCTCAATCGCGGGTGCGGCAAGCGTCTCCATTTTAACGAACCATTGCTTGCTTATAAGCGGCTCAATCGTCGTGTGGCAACGGTGACAATGTCCGACGGCGTGTTCATGATTCTCAACCTTGACGAGGTAGCCGCCCGCCTCCAAGTCAGCGACAATCTGCTTGCGGCACTCGTAGCGGTCTAAGCCAGTGTACTTGCCCGCGTCAATCATCTTGCCTTCGTTGCTAATGACTTTTACTTGCTCCAGATTATGACGCAAGCCCATTTCGTAATCGTTCGGGTCGTGGGCGGGCGTGACTTTAACAGCTCCCGTGCCGAACTCCTTATCAACGTAGCTATCAGCGAACAGAGGCATTTCACGATTGACCAGCGGCAGTATCAAAGTCTTGCCGACGAGATTTTTATAGCGTTCGTCGTCAGGGTGAACTGCTACGCCCGTATCGCCGAGCATCGTTTCAGGACGAGTCGTCGCAACTACGACATAACCGCTGCCGTCTTTGAAAGGATAGCGCAAGTGCCAAAGGTGACCTTGCTCCGGCTCGTGCTCAACTTCAATGTCGCTTAACGCCGTGTTGCACTTCGGGCACCAATTAGTTATGCGCGTGCCACGATAGATTAAGCCCTCGTTGTACAGGCTGACGAAGACTTTTCTGACTGCCGCTGAGCACCCCGCGTCCATAGTGAAGCGTTCGCGTTCCCAGTCGCAACTTGAGCCGAGCGTCCTAAGCTGATAGCTGATTCGATTGCCGTAAGTCTCCTTCCACTGCCACACGCGCTTTAGAAATTCTTCGCGTCCGAGTTCGTAGCGATTGGTGCCCTCGCCGCGCAACTGCTCTTCGACCTTAGCTTGAGTGGCAATGCCCGCGTGGTCTGTTCCCGGCATCCAAAGAGTATTGTCGCCCTTCATGCGGTGCCAACGGATTAAAATATCCTGCAACGTCTCATCGAGGGCGTGCCCCATGTGAAGTTGCCCCGTGACGTTCGGCGGCGGTATCACTATGCAATACGGCTCGCCCGCCGCGTCTGCTGTCGTGTGGAAGTTTTTATCTCGTTCCCAAGCCGCGTAGATTTCTTTCTCGAATTGTTGCGGCTCGTAGGTCTTCGATATATTGCTCAAGGTTTGTGCCTCCTAAATGTGAAATTATTTGCCATAATAAACTGCCGCCGCTTTAAAGTCAAACCGCCCTTGCTAAAGACTTTAGCCTCTGCTAAGCTTGCAAAAAATTTCATGGAGGAATGCTTAATGCTAAAAAAGTTTTTAATCTCGCTTGTCTTTATCGTCATGAACGCCGCGCAGGTTTTTGCCGCCGAAGAAATTTTATTCATTCCGCATGACGACCGCCCCGTATCTTATCAACAGCCCGTCGAAGTCGTCAGCCAACTCGGCTATAAAATCATTTCGCCACCACCAGAGCTTTTGACTCAGCCCGACGAGCTTTGGGCGTGGCTAAACGAGAACGCGCCCGCCGCCAATGCCGCAGTCATCTCCTCGGACGCTCTGCTTTATGGCGGATTGATTCCCTCGCGCAGTCATATAATTTCCGCCGACGAACTCAATGTCCGCGTCGAGAAGTTCAAACTCCTGCGCGAAAACAATCCGTACTTGCAACTTTACGTCTTCGGCTCGCTTATGAGAACGCCCATGTTCGGCACGCCCGGCGACCGCGAAGAACCTGATTATTACGGGCAATACGGCGGGCAAATCTTCCAACTCACCGCGTTAATGGATAAGCAAGAGACGGATGAGCTTAGCCACAATGAGAAGACTTACCTAGACGAACTCGAAAAGAACATTCCCGACGAAATCTTAGACGATTACTTTGCACGCCGCCTTAAAAATTTCTCCGCGACTACAAAGCTCCTCGACTTCACGCACGAAGGTCTTATAGATTATTTTGTTATTGGGCGCGACGACAATGCCCCACTCTGTCAGACGCACCGCGAGAACCGTCACTTGCTAGCTTACATGGAAAATCTCGGCGTGGGCAAGGACAAGGCTCAATCGCACGTGGGCATTGACGAATACGCTATGTTGCTCCTAACCCGTGCCGTCAATGACTTGTCTGGAACTCTTCCGCTTGTCAATGTGCAATTCAATCGCGGCGTTGGCGGCAAAACTATTCCAGACTACTCCGACGAACCCATTGCCGATTCGATTCGCGACGAGATTTTGATTGCGGGCGGCTACTTCGTGAACAATCCTGCCCGAGCCGATTTTGTTTTGTTCGTCAACACCGACCCTGCTGGCGAAACCTACGATAATCACAACTCCTTGCCTCCGCAACCCCTTACCAAAGGCGAGCAAAAATATTTCAGACGCAACGCAAAAAAATTCTCGTCACTTGTCGAAGAGGCAATAAATAAAAATCTGCCCGTGGGCGTCTCGGACATCACTTTTGCAAACGGCTCCGATAACTTCTTAATGGCTCAGCTCCGCGATAAAGATTTGCTGTTTAAGTTGCAGGCTTATGGCGGCTGGAATACGGCGACCAACTCAAGCGGCTTTGCATTGGGCACGGGTATCCTTGCAAAGAAAATGAACCGCAAGTCAATCGACCAGCTCCTTGCCCGCCGCTACCTTGATGACTGGGCTTATCAGGCGAATATCCGCACACAGATTGCCGAAGAACTTTCCACACGCCCCAACGCCTTACAAATCTATCTTAACCTCGGCGAGCATGAATCAGAAATCGTCAAGCGCGAGAATGAACTTATGCAAGAGTTCGTCAAAGAGAACTTGCCACAGATAAAAAAGTTTACGCTATCTAATCCGTGGCATCGCATGTTTGAATGCAGAATTGATTTCTGACGTTTGCAGGAAAAATTTTCTTCAAACCGAAATGCTTTCCACATTACACAAAAAACTAAAGGCGGGGAAAAGCAGTGAGACTTAGACAGAAATTCATGACGCTAGCTTGGCTAATGGGAATGGCGGTTGCGGTCGTTTGTGCTATAAGCTATTGGTTCGCCAGTGAAGAACTTGAGAACAGCACGGACAGCGAATTGCGTATGACGGCTACCAGAGAAGCGACTCAACTAAATGGTTGGCTTGAAACTAAGCGGACGTTCGGCGAGAGTACTTCCAATGTTTTAACGAGTTTGAACGGGAACATGACTTTGCTAAAGTCGCGGGAGGTCTTAGGTACCGTCACTTCAGACAAAGAGATTTTAGATATGGCGTTTGCTCTGGAGGACAAATACATTGCGTGCTACTACGCTGGCGATATAACCGGCAAGCTTGACCCGACGACGCGTGCTTGGTTCAATAATGCCCGCGACCTCGATAAGGCGTTTTTCACTGCGCCCTATGTCGACGTAAACACGAACGCTTATATCGTCTCAATCGGCGTGCCCGTCAAGGCGAACGGAAAATTTATTGGGGCGACATGTTTGGATTTGTCGTTGGAAGTTCTATCTAAGCAAGTTGGAGCGATGAACTATCACGGCGAGGGCGCGGGCATTATCACCGAGTCTGACGGAAATATTTTGGCTACGGCGCAGTTCGGCGAGCCTACTAAGAACTTCAAGGAGATTGACGGAATAGGCAATCACTTCGACGAGATGGTTAAGCAGGGCAACGGCTACTTTGAAGTCACAATCGACGGCGAGGACATGGTTTTTGCTTATTCGACGGTTCCGGCTACGGGTTGGCTTATCGGGATAACCGTTCCAAGTTCGGCTGTCTTTGCTCATCTCAGGAACTTGCGAATACTCTTCGCAGTGCTTATCGTCGGCGGATTCCTTTCTGCCTTTGCGATATGTCTTCTCTTCTCTAACAAAATCACTACGCCTGTTGCCCGTCTCGAAGATTATTCAATTCAGCTTGCCAAAGGAAACTTATCTATTGCTAACTTGCCAGTTACCTCCAATGACGAAATCGGCGCGCTTACTCGTGACTTCAACGCCATGAAAGAGAATCTCCAGAAACTTATCGCTAAGATGACGACGAACTCCGAACACGTAGCCGCCTCGTCGCAGGAACTAACCGCAAGCTCCCAATCGTCGGCGGACGCGTCGGTTCATGTGGCGGAGACTGTCAGCGAAGTTTCCGACGCCGTAAGCAAGCAAATGCAAGCAATCAACGCGGCTAAGGGCAACATTAATACGGTATTCAAGGACATTAAAGCTGTCGAGGAGAAATCCCGCGAAGTCGCTGATACTTCCAATCAAACAGCACAAGCCGCGCAAAAAGGTTCCGAACTTATGAACTCGGCGGTTGAGAACATGGGCAGGATTGAACAGAGCGTCATGACTTCGGCGGACGTGGTTAAGAGACTCGGCGAAGACAGCAAGCAAATCGGGCAAATCGTCGAATCAATCGCTGCTATCTCTCGTCAGACGAATCTTTTAGCACTAAACGCGGCAATCGAGGCGGCGTCTGCTGGCGAACACGGCAAAGGCTTTGCGGTCGTCGCGGAAGAAGTTCGCAAACTCGCCGCGCAGTCGCAGGAGTCTGCCGAGCAAATTCAAATTCGTATTGATTCCGTTCAAAAGGACACGGAAGAAGCAGTTGAGGCAATGCAGACTGGCACCGACGAGGTTAAGGCGGGCACAGGAGCTATTCGCGAAGTCGGTGAACAGTTCGGGCATATCCTCGGCATGGTCAACGGTATCAAAACGCAAATGGACGCGATTAACTCTTCCGTGCAAACCGTGACCGGCGAGACGGCGGAGATTGTTAAAATGGTTGACTCAATCGACGAGATAAGCAAGAAGACCGCCGATAACATGCAGGCGATTTCCGCCTCCGCCGAGGAGCAATCCGCCTCGAACGAAGAGATTGCCGCCGCCAGTCAAGCCCTTGCAAAGATGGCAGAAGATATGCAAGAGGTCGTCGGGCAATTCAAAGTATAAATTAACGCATAATAAAAGTCCGCTTCATAAAAAGTTGAGGCGGACTTTATTTATGTCTTCCGTGTGTTATACGAGCGTTTTCCTAACCTGCGCGGCGACCTTTATCATCGTGTCAGCGGTCTGCACGAGTGCCATTCTTACAAAGCCTTCACCGCTTGCCCCGAAAGCACTGCCAGGAGTCACGAGCACATTGGATTTATCAAGCAGAGTTTTAACGAACTCTTCCGACGTGCCGAAACCTTTTGGGACGGGTGCCCAGACGAACATCGTTGCCTTGGATTTATCAATCTTCCAGCCCGCCGCGTTCAAACCATCAATCAGTGCGTCAATTCGTTCGATATAAGCTTCACGAGTTTTATCTATGACTTCCTGTGGAGTTTGCAACGCCGCAATCGCCGCCTTTTGAATCGGCAAGAATAATCCGTAATCTATGTTGCTTTTGAGGAGTTTTACGCGTTTGACGACTTCACGATTGCCTAAACAAAATCCGACGCGAGCACCCGCAAAGCCATAAGTCTTCGACAGCGAATTAAATTCAACGCCTACATCTTTAGCCCCGTCAAAGCTCAGGAAACTCAAGCCGCGTGTCCCGTCAAAAATCAGTTCGCTGTAAGCGTTATCGTGCAGGACGACAATATCATTGCGTTTGGCGAAGTGAATCAGCCGTTCGTAAAAGTCGGCGGGCGCAGTGGCTGTCGTTGGGTTATTCGGATAGGAAACAATCATAAATTTTGCACGGGCGGCGACGTCGGCGGGGATTTTATCAAGCTGAATAATGTAATCGTGCTCGCTCAGTTGCGGCATAAAAAAAATCTTTGAGCCAGCAATCTTCGGACCGTCAGCGAAGATAGGGTAGCACGGGTCAGGAACCAAAGTTAAATCACCGTCGTCAATCAAAGTCAAGGCAATGTGCGACAAGCCCTCTTGCGAACCATACAACGAACAAATCTCCGACGCTGGGTCAAGCTCCACGCCGTAGCGTCGACGATACCAATCAGCCGCCTCGTTCAAAAGCTCGCGGGTGTCGGTCACTGCGTAAACATAATTCTCCGGCTTGAGAGCCTCCTCCGCTAAAACTTTCATGACGTGCGCGGGCGGCGGTATGTTCGGTGCGCCGATTGATAAATCTATGACTTCCTCGCCCGCTGAAATTTTTTGTTGTTTAAGGGCGGCGAGCCTAGCGAAGACTCCCTCTCCAAAATTTTCCATGCGCCTTGCAAAATTCAAAGTCTAGACCTCCTAAAAGTTTTTAGTCGTTCCAAAGATAATCAAGCGTTCCGAGGTTTGTCATCTCGTCCAGCGTGATAAGTTGCGTGCCCTGCGGTTTCACAGCTGAAGAATTTTCTTTGGGCTTGGGCTGGAGGAAAATTCCGTTGTCGAGTGCAGAGACAATTTTAACGTCCGTGTTCCAAAGGTAATCCAGAGCCTCAAGTGTTTCAATCTCGCGGGTCGTGATAAAGTGTGTAGCGAGCCTAAGTGCCGTCGGTGAAAAGTTTTCTTCGTGCTTGAACGTGAGGATATTTTTGTTGTCGCCGATTGCCGCTGTCAAAGCTTTAGTGTTCTCGTCAGTCGTGTCCTTGCCGAGCCAAATAACAAGCACGGCGTCCGCCAACTTTGCTTGCGTGAACTCTTTGACGACCTTAGACCACAACGGCTGAGTTGCTTGGAAGTCGGGGATAAATTGATAAACCGTCTGGAAATCTTTAAGTTGACGGCTGAAATCATCTTCGGGGAATTCTTCAAGTTCGGGCGAATAGTGAGCCTCCAAAAATTTTTCAACGTCATTCATGAGCGGGAAGTTGTCCGCGATTTTTTCTAAGCTCCAATTCCACCACTTGACGGCAAGGAGTTTCCTAATCGTCTCTTTGTCGAAGCGATACTTCACGACCCGTGCCGGATTGCCGACGGCGATTGCATAGGGTGGAATGTCTTTGGCAACAACTGCACCCGCTCCGATAACAGCTCCGTTACCAATCTTCACGCCGCCCATTATCGTTACGCTTTTTCCAATCCAAACGTCGTTCCCGATAATTATTTGGCGTGGATTATGTCGAACATTTGGAAGGGGCGATAAGTCTGGACGAACCGCACCAAAAATATTCTTAATAACGCCACTATGGTCTAGCGGAGAAGTTGAAACGATTTTTAAAGGGTGATTGCCGCCAATGATAAAAGAAATTCCGTCTGCAAGAGAAGAGAAACGTCCGCCTAAAATATGTCGACCTATAGCGTCATACAAAGGCATTTCAAATTTACCAGTATAAGAACCTCTGCCAAGCGTGAAAACATTGTCAACTTCGTCCCGGAAAAACTTTTCATCTTTTGCTGAGCGTGCCATTGCAGCAATTACAGAAGCCATGGTTATTCCTCCTATTTCTTAACTTTGACGCAAGCGGCGAACTTCTCGTAATTCTCTTTGACAATGGGATTAGTCGAACTCTGCGCGGCGGCTCTTTGCATGTACTGCCAAGCGTCCTCGTATTTCTTTTGTTTGAAGTAGGCAATGGCAATGTCGTTATAAGCCTCGGCGTTAATCGTCTCAATCGCCAACGAAGATTCAAAATCGCTTATCGCGCCCTTGAAATCGTCTTTGGAAAGCTTGAGGCGTCCGCGATTGAACCAGGCGGCGGGAAATTTTTCGTCGATTGTCAAAAGTTTGTCGTAAGTCTCAATCGCGTCGTCGAAGTGCAAAAGTTTTTCCTGAGTAAGTGCCAAATCGAAGAGAGCCTCTTTAAGCTCGGATTCAACGTCCAATGCCGCTTGAAAGTCTGCCTCTGCGGCGTAAAAGTCTTCGCGCTCCATGTTGACCAGCCCGCGATAGACATATGCCGCCGCTTTGTCGTCTTCAAGGAAAACTTTCAAATCCGCCGCATCCAAAGATGCATCAGAACCGTCGGGCAACTGCGCTTGCAACCATAAATTCAAAATGTCTTCGCCGTAATGCTTGCCAGGCACTGCCCACACGCCGTTAAGGTCTGTCCACTTGGTGAGCTTGCCAAAAATTTGCGGACGGAATTTTTTTATCAGCTCATAACGCGGGTCAACTATCTCAACCTTCGGCGGACGCTTCGACGTGTAAGATAAAAGGTGTTGAATATGCGCACGGGCTCCAAGTTGCGGCGTCGCGAAGAATTCACCCTTAACGCCGCCGCCTGTCGTGCCTAATCCGCAATAATTATTCTGTTCGGGGATAACATCGCCGCCATAACCCCAAACGCCCGTTTCCTTTATCGCCTGACAAAGCGCAATGTCCGGTCGAATGCCCTCGCGCTCCGCCTCAACGTAATAGAGATGGACAAGCTGTTCAACGGTGCAGTTAAGCTTCGGATTTGGGTTGCGTTTTTTAATGAAGTTCACCATTTGCGCTTGCGTGGCGACGGGTGCTCCGAAAATTGGAACGTCCGAATATTCTTCGCGCAGAACAATCATCGGCGAGCCTTGTGAAGGAGCTTCCACCAGTTCAATCTTCTTTAGTTGCCGCTTGTTGAATTTTATCTTGGACTTCGCCGCGTCCGCACAAGCAGTCAAAGACAATATCAGCGTCACGATTAGGGCTAGGCTTAAAAATTTTTTCATGTGACGAGCCTCCTTAAACGTTAAAGTAATCAATTTTCATGGCACGCTTGACGCGGTTAAGAACCTTCGACGCCTTAGCACGAGCTTTTTTGGTGCCTTCTTTGAGAATATCCATAACTTCATCGGGTCGAGCCTCGTATTGGGCATGACGACGGCGAATCGGCTCCAAAGTCTCCTCTAAAACCTCGCGCAGATATTTTTTAACGGCAACATCACCTAATCCGCCGCGTTGATAGTGTTCTTTAAGCTCGGCAACTTTCTCAACGTCATTGCTGAAGGCGTCCAGATACGTGAAAACTACGTTGCCTTCAATGTGCCCTGGGTCAGAAATTTTTATGTGCGTCGGGTCGGTGTACATGTTTTTAATCTTTGCCGCGACGGTTCGGCTGTCGTCGTTAAGGTAAATTGCATTTCCGAGCGTCTTACTCATCTTAGTCTTGCCGTCAATGCCGGGAAGTCGTCTACAAACTTGACTTTGCGGAAGGAAAATCTCTGGCTCAACTAAAATTCCCTCGCCGTAAAGCTCATGCATTTTGCGGACGATTTCGCGAGTCTGTTCAAGCATTGGGGCTTGGTCTTCGCCGACGGGAACTAAATTTGCGTCAAAGGCGGTAATGTCTGCTGCTTGACTGACAGGATAGCACAGGAAGCCGGCGGGTATGCTCGCCTCGAAATTCTTTTGAGCAATTTCTGCTTTAACGGTCGGATTGCGTTCAAGCCTCGACACCGTAACGATATTCATGTAGTAAGCCGTAAGCTCAAATAGTTGCGGGATTTGCGACTGGATAAAGATTGTGGACTTGGCAGGGTCAATACCGACGGCAAGATAATCCAACGCGACGTTCAAAATATTTTCGTGAACCTTAGCGGGCGTGCCGGCGTGGTCAGTCAAAGCTTGAGCGTCAGCTATCATGATATAAATCTCGTCGAATTCGCCGCTATTCTGCAAGCGCACCCGCTCGCGAAGACTGCCGACGTAATGTCCGAGATGAAGTTTGCCTGTGGGTCTGTCGCCCGTCAAAATTATTTTCATGGTCAAGCTCCTCCTTTAAAAATTTTGTCGATTATAACACACGCCAGAAACTTTTCATACATGGCGCAAAAAAATTCCCGTCACTCGCGAAGAGCAACGGGGATAATTTTTATGATAAGGTAAGTGCCAAAGGATTACAGATTAGCTTTGATAAGCGCGAACAGTTTGGAATAGGGCGTTACGCTCGTGAAATGAGTTATCGCGGTGTCGATTCCGTTCGCTTTGATGAAGTCCTGAACTTCGACCGCCTCTTTATCTTCGACGTAATCGAACTTGAGAGCGGCGGCGATGACTTTAGCCAATGCGGCGGGTTTTTTGCCGCTTTCAATGAGCTGAATTGCGGGACTAACTAGACGGTCGCCGGCGGAGAGTTTGCGCTTGGGACCACGAGCCACGCGGGTAACTTCGTCGCTGATTTCGGGGTTTTTAAAGCGGGCTTCAGTTGTCATGACGTACTTTTGATGAACAATGGGGTCGAAGCCGTATTTATCAATCAGCATGGCGGAAGTTTCAGCCCAGACAGCGCGGGCAGCGGCAACAATGTCCTCGTCGCGCATGGCGGAGCTTATATCGGGCAAGCCTTTTTGATAAGCAAGGTAAGCAATGGAGGCGTGTCCGGTGTTTACGGTAAAGAGTTTGCGTTCGATATATGCGCCGAGATTGTCTACGAGCGTCATGCCTTTAATCGGCGGCAGTTCACCGACGACGCCTTTTGAATCAACGTCCCATTCGGCGTAGGGTTCGACCTTGACCAAAAGTTTTTCGTAATTCTTCTGGAGCGGAACGATTCTATCAACAGCCGCGTCAGGGAAGCCAATCAGCCTATCAACTTCGGGCTTAACTTCGTCCGCCAAGTTCTGATAGACGAAACCTTTAAGCACGGTGGAGCCGCCAACCATGTTTTCGCAGGCGATGATGTTAAGCGGCGTCTTGTTGACGGCAACGCGTTTAGTCAGACCTTTGGCGATATTCGGGGCGATGAACTTTAAGATATTCGGACCAATGGCAGTCGTGACAATATCAGCCTCAACGATTGCATCAAGCAGGGCGTCGAGGTTTTCGTTGCTGTTGATTGCGCTGACGTTTTCGACGAGAGTTTTTTCAGCCTCGCCGAAGATTTGCACGTTGTACTTGCCGAGCGTGTTAATGTCGTCGACCAAAGGAGCCGCCACGTCAACGAACGTCACGTGATAGCCCGCCTGACTTAAGAGCAGTCCGATAAAGCCGCGTCCGATATTGCCCGCGCCGAAGTGTACAGCCTTCTTCATGTGATTACCTCCTACTTTAGACTTCTAAAAAATTTCTCGTCGACGGGTTCAAGCCACTCCGTCGAGACTTCCGAGCTTGCTTGCATGATTGATAAGTGTTGCATCATTTTGCCGGGAGCCGCGCCGTGCCAATGCTTGACGCCTTCGGGAACGGTGAACACTACGCCTGGTATCAGCTTAACGGGTTCTTGCCCCCAGATTTGAACGTAACCTGCGCCCGCCTCCGTAACGAGGATTTGGCATGAGCCGTGGTGAATATGCCAGAACGTATGCGCACCGTCAATGAAGGTGACGTTCGCCACGCCCATTGATTGACCTGACGTGAGCGGCGCAAGGAACGTTTGCCCCGTGAAATATTTTTCGTAAGCGACGTTCGGATTGCCAATCGGGAAGATTGTTCCGCCGGAGTTGGCGACCTTCACCGCGACTTCATCTGCCGAGGGATAATCCGCCGCCTGAGCCTGTGCTCCGAACGCTACGAACGTTGCCGCGATTAGTGTTGCGAAGAATTTCTTCATGGGCTTAACCTTTCGTGAACATGTCGAAGAGTACTTGCGGGTCTTTGGTCGTGTAAGCTTTTTGCAAATCTTCTTCGGAGTATTCCATAGTAATCGTAGCGAGATTCGCGATAATCGCCAAATGGTCGTCGCCCTTGCCCGCGATACCAACAATCAAATGCGCGGTGTTTTCGTCAGAGAACTTGACGCCCTGCGGATATTGCATGACGACTAAGCCAGTCTTGATGACGTGCTTTTTAACAGCGTTTTCGCCGTGAGGAATCGCAATGCCTTGACCGATATAAGTTGAGATGTCGCGTTCACGAGCCAACATGCCTTCGATATACGGCTTTTCAACGTAGCCGCTCTTGAAGAGAAGCTTGCCCGCCGCCTTGATAGCCTCTTCCTTGCTAACGGACTTCAAACCGACTTTGACATTTTCTTTGAGCAAGACGCCTTCTTTGAGAGTTGCGGCAGGTTCTTCTTCTGCGCCGCTAGCTTCTGGAGCCGGAGCCGATACGCCGCCGCCCTTCAAGCGTTCGCTGATAATGTCGTAAACGTTGTTGTTGGTGAAGTCCTTAACCCAAATGTGCTCGGCTTGCGGAGAGTCTGCGCTTGCACGCTCGGCTAGTTTCTCGTGGCTGACGACGATTTGCGCGTCCTTAGGAATGTTGCCAATTGCGAAGTTTTTAACCGTGATGTTCTTGTAGCCGTCCTTCTGGAGTTTCTTACGAAGAGCCGCCGCGCCTAAAGCTGAAGAACCCATGCCCGCATCGCAAGCGTAGACGATAAACTTAATGTCTTTGCCTTCGACTTGCTTTTCGCCGGCTTGACCTTTGCTAGCCGCCTTCATTGCCTTCATATTGGCTTGCGCCGCTTCGAGTGCGTCTTCCTTCTCAGCATCAGCCGCCGCCGTTGCCTTGATAAAGATTGAGCTGATTGCAAAGCTTACGCCAGCCGCCGCCGCGACAGCCGCCACGTTAGCGAAGTACGCGCCGGGAGCCGTCATAGCCATAATCGCGATAAAGGAACCAGGAGCCGCAGGAGCTACGAGACCGCCGTTGAGGAGTGTCAAGGTAAAGACGCCGGTGATACCGCCCGCCATAACCGCGAGAATCAGAGTAGGTTTCATGAGGACGTAAGGGAAATAAATCTCGTGAATACCGCCGAAGAAGTGAATGATAACTGCGCCGGGGGCAGAACCTCTAGCATTGCCGACGCCGAAGAGTGAGTAAGCAAGCAGGACGCCCAAGCCAGGTCCGGGATTCGATTCAATCATGAAGAAGACCGATTTGCCGACTTCCTGAGCTTGTTGCATGCCGAGCGGAGTGAAGACGCCGTGATTGATTGCGTTGTTTAAGAACAGAATCTTCGCTGGCTCGACGAGGATTGATACGAGCGGAAGTAGTCCCGCGCTGACGATTGCGCCGACCGCCGAGGCAAGTCCGTCCGTAATGCTTGAGACTATCGGACCAACGAAACTGTAAGCCGCGCAAGCAAGCACGCCGCCGATAATGCCAGCCGAGAAGTTATTAACCAACATCTCGAAGCCGCCGGGGATTGAGTCTTGCGCCGCCTCGTCGAACTTCTTAATCGCAATGCCGCCGATAGGACCCATAATCATTGCGCCCATAAACATTGGAATATCAGTGCCGACGATGATACCGGCAGTGGCAATCGCGCCAACGACGCCGCCGCGGTGACCGTTGACGACCTCGCCGCCCGTGAAGCCTATCAGTAGCGGTAACAACCACTTAGCCATTGGTCCGACGAGTTCTGCAAGCCCTTCATTAGGAATCCAGCCCGCAGGGATAAAGAGTGCTGTGATAAAACCCCAAGCAATGAACGCGCCGATATTGGGCATGACCATCGCGCTGAGGAAGCGACCAAATTTTTGCATCGCCTCTTGCATGGATAACACCTCCAAAAAAACTTCTTGTTAAACCTATGCTGAATTCTAATCGCCGATATGCCCCTTGGCAAGCAAAACAACTTTTGCGGCGTCCTTAGCGACTGCAGACAAAATTTTACAGCTGTGGACACGAACCATTTAACTTGACAGGAAAAGTTTGCAAGTTATAATTCAAACGTACTCTAAACAGAAAGGATGTTGCCATTATGGAAATCGGCGAGGTTGTTGAAAAAAGTTTCTTGCGCCCGATAGACAACACGTCGGTAGTGCAACAAGTGATTGACCGCTTAACTTATGCGATGATTTATAAAGAACTCCGTCCAGGCGATAAATTGCCGACGGAAATGGAATTAGCAGCTAGTTTCGGCGTCGGACGCAATTCGATTCGTGAGGCGATAAAAATTCTAGTGTCGTTCGGCGTGCTCGATATTCGCAGACCTGAGGGAACGTTCGTAGCAAGTGGCTTTTCGGACAAGATGATTAATCCTCTGCTCTACGGAATAATTCTTGACCAATCGGACTCAATCGATTCGCTAAAGGAACTGCGCGAGTGGGTGGACTTCGGGATTTTGGAATTGGCAATGGAGAAGGCTGATCCAGAAGATTTATTTCAGCTTGAAGAACAACTTCACAAGTTGCTAGCGGAAATCGACGGCGGCGACGCAGAAAAAGTTTTCGTGGCGGATGATGAATTCCATGAGGCAATCTCCACGGCGGCGCATAATTCACTGCTGGGACAGATTGCTAAGCTCGTCCGAACCTTAACCAGCGAAATGCGAATCACCACAATCCGCAATATGCTAAAGCTCAACAAGGGCAATGAACTCAAGAAGGCGCACGAAGATTTACTCCATATCGTCAAGTTCAAAAAGGATAAGTCAGCACGGTCGCTACTCGTCGAAGGATATTTCTATCGGTACAATGTCTTGCGCAAATGATTAAAGCCTCCCGCACAGGGAGGTCAGACTGTAGACAAAGCCCGTTTTGGAATAATCTGAGACGGGCTTTTTGCTTTGATTTCTGTC
>ODAJ011908249.1_pt1 | contig 19497 bp, 50 predicted proteins | sample 1539241 | NCBI WGS metagenome assembly ODAJ01 (sample SAMN02144231, study PRJEB22623) | gut metagenome | biome: sheep rumen | host: Ovis aries | place: New Zealand | reverse complement strand
GGAATGAGATTTCCCTCCAACCGGAGAGCCGGTATTGCTCTGCCTTTTCTTTTTTTCCTTGTTCCTTCAGTTCCAGGTAATAGTTATACTCGTCAGGATGTTCATGCTTCCATTCCTTTGTGAGGTGATACCATCTCTTTGGGGAACCATTAAGATAAGCAGACAGTTCTGCCATGTATGATTCCCATGCACGAACAAATGCAGTTTCTGAACATAAATCTCCATGCTCATCAGGGAAGATGTATCCTTTTGTGACTTCTATATAGGGTTTTATTGCAGAAAAAAGCGGTACAGACCTTTCAGACGATTCGTTCTTCGTGTCACCTGTAACCGGACGATTATTGATGAATTTTACTGACTTGTTGACATATATCCTGTCATCGTGAATATCTTCATCACGAAGAGCGAGTACTTCACTTCTGCGTAAACCGGCTTTCATCATGATTACCGCAGCAGTTTGGCATCTGTGAGGAACAGTTAAAACTAGACTTTGTTCTGTTTTTGTAAGACATCTGTGTGTTCCCTTGGTTCCACTGTGTGGTTTGGCAGATTCAGCAAGCATTGGACTTGATATGCAATATCTGTTATCAATCGCATACTGAAAGAAGGATTTATAAAGGAACTTAGCTTTGTTTATATAGGATTGAGATAATCCGTCATATTCTTTCCAAATGACTTTGATATCAGCAGGAGTGACGGCAGAAACATACTTATCTCCGATCACGCCCGTCATTTTTTCCATAACCGTGACATACTGGTTGTAGGTTCTCTTTTCGATTCCTGCTTTTGTAGAAAGATACTTTTCTGCCAATTCTATAACGGGAACAGGATCCGGTTTCTCAATTCCGTGTTGGCACTCATATTTGTAATCATCACGTTTATTGAGTGCTTCCTGTTCTGTTTTCCCAAGGAACTGCTTTCCCTTGTACCAGGCACAGTAATACCCGTCAGATCTTTTCTTCAGTTTCGGCACTGTGTCTCCTCCTCGCCGGATACAGTTTCTTCAGTTCTTCCGCTCTGACCAGGAGTTGTTCCTGCCCATAGGGGGCAATGCTGCGGAAAAGTTTGAGTAGTTTTTCCTCGTTGTTCGGCAGATCGTTTTGCTTTTCCGTCAGAGCAGACTGCCGGATGCCAAAGAACTTGCAAAGCTTTTCCATTGATTCTGCCCGTGGGTATCCTCTTCCGCAGACCCATGCGGATACTGTCTGATAGCTGACTTCTGCATACTTTGCGATATCAATCTGCTTTACTTTTGAAATCCGCATAAGATTATTCAGATTCTCTTTGAATACTTCTCTGTCTGTCATGTTAATACTCCCTATACTTATAGTTGGTCATATCCTCGTGAAGGATGTGGTTCACTTCATGATCATACGCTTCCCGTTGCACTTCAACAGGAAGCCTAGCGTTTAATACAATGCATGGGTTATATGTGCTATCAACGTAGACAAATCCTTTAACAGATGTCGGAAGGTTATCTAATATAACTCGTATGTCATTCTCCATAGTTTTCCCCCAATATCCTATCAGCCATCTGAAGCATGAAATCAATATCCTTTTCAGACATTTTCCTCTGTCGGTCGAAAAGCAAACCTAGCTTCGGATTCTGATGCAGTGCTTCCAGCCGGTCATCATCCGTCATTTTCGTTCCAAGTGAAACGAGTTCATTTTTATCCAGCCGTTGAAACAGTTCATCCATCGTGATGCCCATGCCGTCTGCTATCTTTTTGTAGGTCAGTGTATCCGGTATGATTTTCTTTCCTGTGCTAGGATTGATTTCTTTTTCGATTATAAAGATGGCGTTGTGAGAAAGATTGCAACGTTTTGCAAATTCCCGTACAGACAACCTGTTATCCTCTCTGTATTTAGCAACCGCCTGTCCTAGTGTCATTTTTGCTTGTCCTCCTTTGCAAAGTTTATTTTACATTGCATTTAATAGGAAGTCAAATTTATTTTGAAAATAGTGTAAAAAATAGTTGACAATCACAATATGTGGTGCTATGATACGTAATGTCAAACGGATCTGACAAAAACAATCAAATGGAGGTGGTACAATGAACCGAATCAAGGAACGCCGGAAGGAACTTCGAATGACTCAGGAAGAGCTTGCAGAAAAGGCGAACGTTTCCCGTCAGACGATCTTCTCACTTGAAACCGGAAAGCAGGAGAACGCAACGCTGGAAACGATGCTATCCATTGCAAAGGCGTTGGATTCAACAGTTGATGTTATTTTTTTATGACAACTGTCAAGTAGATGTGACATGAAGCGTAACATAGCAGGAGGTTTATATGACCAATAAAAAGTACGAGGACATGCAAGCCATTACTCAGTTCTGCAGGATCTTCAGTGAGCAGATGTATACGTGCCTTAAAAACTCCGGTCTGCTGAAGGAAGGATATGAGATCCACCTTCGGATCGGAAAGCTTGGAAAGGCAATTACTTCACTGCTTGAATTGGAGAACAACAATCTCAAGATTGGGAGTGACGAATGGCATGAAAACCGCATGGAGCAGTTCAAGTTTTCCGGTGAGCCGTGGATTGTATACGATGACCCCATCGCAGAAAGGGAATCAGTACTCCCAATGGTTAAACTTCAGCAAGCCGAGTCCGAAGGAACAGAAATCCATGCGGATGATGGAACAGAAGATGGAAAGAAGCCTTATCCACCTTACGATATGTGGATTAGTTCCGCTGACGATCATCCTGATGTGGCTTGCTGGGAGCAGATGAAATGACAGTTTGGCTGAACGCAGACCAGGTGGCAGAACGGCTTGGGGTTGCACGGCGAACTGCGATGGGCATGATGCAGGAGATGCATCCTGTGACCATCAGCGGAAATGTTCGGAAGCGGATCAGAGTATCAGAAGAAAGCTTTGAGAAGTGGATGATATCTCGCTGCGATGGGAAAGATGCTCCGGTATCGAGAGTCAGCACGGGGGTCAAGAAAAAACTGACAAGGAGGTGAAAACACATGGCAAGACCACTGCTCGACATCCACTGCATCACTGAGGAATCCTGCGATTATCCTGTGGCAGTCAAGATTGCGATGGATGACGGAACCATTCAGACCTACACGCTGGACAACAAGATGGATCTCCAGTTCAAGAAAGTTATGAGCAGTTTGGAGAAACTGACGGTCGGATATCAATACAAGCCGAAGAGAAGAAAAAACCGCATCCACCGCAGCGAACGGTGAACACGGTAAACGAGATGGATGGTACTTACTCATTATATATGAGTAGAAAGGAAAAATCAAATGGCAGTTAAGGTATTAGTAATCGGAGAAAGCGGAGCAGGAAAGAGTGCTTCTCTCCGTAACTTCAATGAAACAGAGGTTGCGATCATCAATGTATCGGAGAAACCGCTTCCATTCAAGAAGAAGCTTCCGATGGTGAACACTTCCGATATGAAGTGGATTGCGGAAGAGATCAAGCGGAACGCAAGGAACTGCTATGTAGTTGACGATGCCGGATTGGCGATGACTTTCTATCTGTTCGGCAAGGTGAATGAGACAGGATACAACAAGTTCACGAACGTTGCGAAGGACTTCTATGACATGGTGAAAGCAGTTGACTCCTGCTCTGACGATACCATTGTGTACTTCATGATGCATACGGATCGTTCAGAGGACGGGACAAAGATCAAGGCAAAAACCGCCGGAAAGATGATCGATTCCCAGCTTACCCTTGAGAGTCTGTTCACCATTGTTCTGAACTGCGTAACTGATGGGAAAAGCCATAAGTTTGTTACGCAGAGTGATGGCGTAACTACTGCCAAGAGTCCTATGGACATGTTCCCACTGGAGATGGACAACGATCTGAAAGCGGTTGACACTGCTATCAGAGAATACTACGGACTCGCCAAGGTTGGTACGCCGGTGGAGAAGAAGCAGAAGAAGGAAACCACCAATGCAGCTGTAACGAAAGTGGACAAACTGGGGTGACATCATGGGACGATTTGATAAAGGTGTCACAAGCTACACGTTTGCGGAAACCACTATTCAGGTTGCATTTCCTGAAGAAGAAGTCAAATGTAAATGGTGTCCGTTTTTACGGCACTATGACGGACTAGACAGGGACAAATGCGGATTAACGGAGGACATCCTGTTTTCCAAGGAGATCATTGGGTGCAACTGCCCTTTGACTATATTAAATCAAGTGAAAGCGGAGGAAATGAAAAAATGAAAGCGAGTTACGGTGGATTTGAAGCGAAAAAGAGCGGAGGTTTTATCGAGTATCCCCCTGTCGGAGCATACGTTGCGGAGATTAAGAATGTCCGCTTCGTTGAGGGCGAAGGAAGCAGTGATTACATCGAGATGATGCTGGACATCATTGAAGGTGAGTATAAGAACAGGTATACGGAAGTGTACGAGGATCAGAAGGAACGGTTCGGAGATTCCGTACAGTTCAACGGCAGGTTCCGTCTTTATCCTCCGAAGGACGGGGATGATGACTGGAAGAAGAGGGCGTTTGAAGGGAACCTGTGGTGTGTGCAAGAGAGCAATCCTGGTTACGCATGGGACTGGGACGAGAAGAAGCTGAAAGGCAAGAAGGTCGGCATCAATATCCGTGAGTACAAGTACAAGAAGGAAAAGGATGGAGCCACCGAGATCAAAGTCATCACTGAAATCGGAAAATTCGAAACTGTGGACGATGTCCGCAACGGCAAGTGCAAACCTCTGAAGACGAGGATTCAGAAGGGACTCGATGAGTCTGCTGCGGAAGAACCGAAGTTCACACCGGTCGAGAAATCAGATGTGCCTGAAGTTCCGTGGTGATTGATTAAGCACTAATGGAGCATGGCATTACTGCTATAGGCAGTGGGTGGATCTTTTAGTACCTTCGTCAGCCTGGTCGCCTGTCAGTGGTTTGGGTTTGTGGTGTCGTGTTTGACCATCCACATAGTCGGATTTAAGGCAACCGCCATGCTCCTTTCTTTCCATCAATGGGAGGTGATGCATTGTATCTGATCGAGGACACGAGAAATCAAGTAGGCAAGCATAAAAATATTGAAAGTTACTGCAAGAGGAACGGAATCGAGATTGTACGGAAGTGTTTGAGCGTTGGTGACTATATGTTGAGTGATGACGGCGAGACTCCAACTGGAAATATATCGATTGATACAAAGATGGACATCATGGAACTGTGTAAGGATGTCATGAGCAATGATCACCGGAGATTCAAATCAGAATGTATCCGAGCGCAGGAACATGGAATCAAGCTGATCATCCTGGTGGAAGAGGAACCGCCATTCGGCAAGATTGATTTATGGGAAGTACCGAGATGGAAAAGCAGTAATCAGTTCCACCGGTATGGGGATCCAATGACAAAGATCGATCCGAAGATATTCAGAAAAGCACTGATGACGATGACTGCCAAATACGGCGTACAGTTCCGATTCTGCGATAGACGAAAGACTCCAAGCAGAGTGATTAAGTATTTGAAAGGGGAATTCAAATAATGGAACCTCTCAAGACTAAACAGATAGAAAAGCATGGTGGAGTTCAGACCATGCGGATCAGCGGACTTTCCGATGCTGAACTGAAAGCACTCAAAGGAATGCACTACGGGGATGCACAGGATAAACTGCTTGAAATGCTGGATAGCAGAGCAGGTGGAACCGGAACTTGCTGGAAGTGCGGATACGGCGTGTATGGCATGTGGTTTGACAATGAGTTCGCCTACATGAACATCGGCACGAGTTGCGACTAAGGAGGAAGCATGGATAAGGAACTGAAACCTTGCCCGTTCTGCGGATCGACTACGGCTCCAAAGATGTTCACGCAGGAAGAACTGTGGGATGAGAAATTCAGCATGGATTTGTACACTGTCTGCTGCCAAATGGATGCAGGAGGATGCGGAGCAACCTGTGGATTCCACTGGTCAGCGGAAAAGACGATTGAAAGGTGGAATCGCAGAGCATGATTTGGTTCTTCATTATGGGGTTTATTGCCGGAGTAGGATGCACGTTGCTTTACGGGAAGCATGTTTCCGAAAAGCTGGAAGCAGAACTGGATAAGATCATCAAAAAGGCGAATGGGGAGGATAAAGACGATGAAGTATGATGAAAAGACAGGTAAAGGGATCCCTGAGAGCAGGAGTGACGAAATCAAGCTGGCAATTGAGCGGATGAACGAGGTTCGTAAAAGCACGAACGGACTCAATGACAAAGGCATTGAGATTGCCAATCTGCTCTGTGACATCAGTATCAGCCTTGGTCTGATCGTTGACATTCTCAGTGTGATGTACAACGAGAAGAAGCAGAGCGAAAAAGGGGTAAAGGACAATGACGAACGTACCGCAGAGAATACGGGATCTGTGGACTGATATATACGTTCTGTTCGACAAAAACTACCTCATGCCGAATACAGAGGAAGCATGGGGTAGCTTTTGGGAACAGGCAGGAGCAGTGATCAAAAAGTATTCACAGTGTCCGTACATCATGAAAATGATCGATGTGGTTACAACGATCATCGAGGACAGGATGCTTACGGAAAATGTAACTCCACCAACTGTTGAAGAAGAAGACTTATTTTAAGAGAGGAGAAAGTAAATAATGACTATTGAGAAAAGCTTGCCGTTTGACTGCTGCGAAGAGTGCAAGGAATTTGTACTTAGCGTGAACGAGCAAGTTATTTTTAATGAAGGAATTCAGACAAGAAAGATTGTTGTGAATTGTAAGAATGAGTGGTTGTGTCGGCAGCTGAAGGAAAAGTTTGGAAATGAAATCACTAAGCAGAACTGATATCAGACTACAGACATCACTGATTGTTGAAAGAAACGGGGAATATCTTGTCGGTGTCTCCGGTATGTTTCCTCGATGGAGCAATAGTCCATATGATGCCTGGAGGACAAGGAAACGGGAGAAAGCTTATAAGGTTGCATGGATCGTCAGAGGAAACATTCTTCTGTTTAATCCGATTGCCGGACAGTTGAAATCATTAAAGTGATTATAGGGGTGATCAAATGAACTGCCGTGAGTACTGCCCATATAAAACAATCTGCGAAAAATACTATCCGAAGTTCAGTGGTGAGGGGAAACTGGATCCAAGTGATTGTCCGATGGCATGGAAAATTGAGGATGGACTCAATGATGCAAGGGACATAGCAGAAGAAGAAAGGTTAGCGAGAGATGAAGAATAAATGGACTTCTGTTAACGATGCAATGCCTGACACATTTGAAAAAGTGCTCGTGTATGTAGAACACAAAGTATACGGCTTGGATAGAAACGTTGCATATGTACGAGATATTACAGTCGGCAAGTGGAACGGGAGAGAATGGAAAACTGCCATGTACTTTGTAAGCAGAGTAATCGCATGGATGGATCTTCCTGCTCCACCGGAAAGGAAGGTAACAGATGTTTGAAAACGGATATCCACCTGGTGTTACCGCAAAGGATATCGATCATCTTGAAGGTGATGGACGGGAATGCTGCGGAAACTGCCGGATGTATGACGGAGAGTACTGCACAAAGAATTGGAAGAACGGTGACAGAGATTACTGTTGTCCAAAGACGGATGAAAAAGACGAGGACGATTGGTGTGAAGAATGGGTTGATAAATATTTAAAAGTTTGGGTTGAGAATGACAAGCATCCATCGAGCATTACATTTCACTGCCCGTACTGCTGGAAGAAGGTTATTTACTATCATGGCAGTACAAGCCGGAGCAGAAGGAAGAGCAAGACCATGAAGAGGTGTGAGTTCCATTACTGCCCCTGGTGCGGTAGAGAAGTGATGCCACTGAAGATTAATTACATCGACACTTAGGAGATGATGGTATGCATAAACCTACGCACTTTCAATGCCCAAACTGCAAGCAATACATCAGGGCAGGAGTAAAGGAAACCAGGAACGAGTATAACGGGATCTTCAGAAGGAGAGTCTGTGAGGAATGCGGAGTAATTTTAGAAACACTGGAAAAGATAACCAACTACTATGAAGTATATGGAAAGGGGACAAAAGAAAATGGGTGATTTCAGAAACTATGTCATGAAGCAAATGGAAAACAAACTGATCGAATTGATGGGAGAAGAAGCATACTCTGCCTTTAGCAGCGAGATTGCCAAAGAAGGGTTCAGGAAAGAAATCGATGGTATGGAAGATGGAGATTTCAAAAACTTCGTCATTGAACGTTTTGATGAGATTATAAAGATGCAGTGATGTACGGAATGCAGGATGATGGCGAATGACTGACAGAGATAAGATTATACAAGGTTTAAAGTGTTGTTACGGTTCTGACAATGCACGGTGCTTTGAATGCCCGTATCATGGCATGCGTGATTGCGAATATTTTCTGCGGAATGACTCTTGCAGAACCTTGCTGGAAGAAAACACAAAGGATGAAACACATGAAGTTGGTTCTGATCTACGGTAAAGAAGGAGGATTGCGAAAATGGAAGACAGAAAACAGGTCATGAGCTGGCTGGAAGGGTTAACCTTCGATGACTGGCACATGTACCATTCAGATTCAGAAGTGCAGGAGATCGCAAAAGAAGCTCTTGCCATGCTGACAGAACAAGAACCTATTGAGCCTGTTGATGATGGGCACGGAAGCCTTATTTGTGGTAATCAAGGATACGAGTGTGGATGTGTTGGAAGGTATGATCTTACAACTAAAGTAGTTGAGAAATACTGCAATTTCTGCCCGGAGTGTGGGAGAGAGGTAAAGTGGCATGATTGATCGGGAGAAGGTTATAAACGGGCTTGAATGGATACTCAACGACATAGAGGAGAACGGGCATGGTCAGATCAGCTACTATGCGGATGAGATACGGGAAGATATCGCCCTGCTGAAAGAGCAGGAGGCGATTAAACCAAAGGAAATAGCCTATGCATGGCGGTGCGGAAAATGTGACGAGTATTTGACGGCAATAGAGAATCACAGGATTCGCTTTTGCCCATATTGCGGACAAGAGGTGAAGTGGAAATGAGTCTTGACGAGGTTATCCGTTGTATTGGAATAAATTTTCTGCTGATGGGTTATCTTGTGTGTGCGACGCTTGTCCATATCGCCATTAACAGTTCAAAGATTCTGAAACTGTTAGAGAAAATGGACAAAGACAAGCAGGAAGGTCGGTGAAGTAAATGAGTAACGAAACCGGATTATGTTGTGCTTGCAAACATAAAGAAGTCTGCAATATGCACAAAAAGAATCCAAATGTGAAAGTTATTGATTGTCAACGATTCGTAATGAACAAAGAAACAGAAGAAATTTATAATGCATTTAAGGAATGTCGGCGAAGTGAATAGTCGTTCGTAGATTGGGAAGGTCGGTGAAGTGGGAATGAGATTGATTGATGCAGACAAATTGATAGAAGTGTTTGAAGAACAGGATCATTATCTATGGGGATTGCAAGACAAAGAGAATCCGCACAAACGAGCAAAACAGGGGCAACTGAATTGGTGTATCAACACTGTAAAAGATCAGCCAACGATTCCGTATGACATGAAATGGAATCCAGATTGCGAGGATTGTCTGCCAAAGGGGATTGATGATTGCATTGAGTGCCATAAACGGATGGAATGTCGGTGAAGTGAATGGACAGGGAGAAGGTTATCAAAGGGTTAGAGCAAATAGTCAATGACCCTTTTATGAAAGCACGAGCGGATTATTGGGTTCTTGTTTGTTCTGAAGCTATTGACCTGCTGAAAGCGCAGGAAGAACAGATTGAACGGTTGGAGCGTGATTTGGCTGTCACTCAAAACAATCTGAATTATTACGTGAATGGAAACGATTAACAGATAGGCGGTGAAGCGAATGACAGATAAAGACATTCTGATTTCAGATTTGAATGACATTTCCGAAATTCTCAATAACAACGGTTATGGTGGATGGTGTGCAACAATTCTGAAAGCAGTTGACTTGCTGAAAAAGCAGGAAGCGGTTGAACCATATCAGCATGATGCTGTTTGGTTGTGTGGAAACTGTGAGAAAGAAGTTGTCGGATGGGATGATGATATTGACGGGAAAGAATATCGTTATCCGTTTTGCAGACAATGTGGAAGGTCGGTGAAATGGAATGCCTGACATGGAGAAGTGCGAAGAAATATGTAAATATGCGCCTTGGGGTTGGAAATATCCATGCTGTGACTGTTACGGTTACAGCAAAGCAGAGCCAAAGGAGCCTAAGCTTGTGACATGGGACGAGTTTAAGCGCGAAAGGGAATATACTTGGGAGTATTGGGAGAAGAGGAATGTAGCGTGCCCTGTGTGCGGCGAAGCGATCGAAGAGAGAGCGGATATAGCATATACATCCGATATAGCGAATTTTCCGTTTACTGTATTCAGGTGCACGAAGTGCGGATGGAGCGACAGAGCAAAGGAACATGTATATTTTACAGGCAGATAATCTAAAAGGAGCGGTGAAGTGGGAATGACAAATCTGGATGCGGCTGAAATGATCCGCAACGACATGAAAATTCATCATGATTATTTAAGCGGACAATATCGAAAAGCATTAAACATGGCGATTGATGCCCTGCTGGAAGAGCAGGAAGCGGTAAAGCCAAAGTGCAAAGAACGCATTGGTGGATTTGTTGCCGGAATATGCCCAAAGTGTGGAACAGCACTCAATAATGTTCTTAACGTAAAAGCGTGTGGCAAATGTGGACAGGCGGTGAAGTGGGAATGAGTGAAACACGGTCAAAGCGTAAGGTGGAATTCATCGAATCCTATTGGACAGGCGCAGAGTTTGGTTCTGATTATCAGTGGAATGATAACCACGGTGAGTTGATTCGGTGCAAGGATTGCAAGAAAAGGGAAACTATGTGTTGCCCGTTTTATTGGCGCTACAAAGGGACGAAATATGATGATTGGTTCTGCGCTGACGGTGAACGTTAGTCAAGTAGCCGTCAAGTAAAATGGACGGTTAAATACACTTAGATACGTTTGGGTACAAAAGGAGTGGATGGTAAATGAAGAAACAAGTAATTCTTGACTGCGATGATGTCAAGCAGATCATAGCTAATTCGTTTAATGTTGACACAAATAAAGTGGGCATTTACATGTACACAGACATTGAAGGACACGGTGTGAACGAATGCCATGTATCAAAGTTAAATGTAACTGTTGAAGTTCCTATGGTTGATCAGAGGTGAGTACTATGGCAACGAATGGCATATGACAACGGAGGATCAATAATGACAGACGAAGAACGCACACTGCTTATATTAATTTTTATGGCAGTACTCATTTCAGCAGCACTGCCGTTTATTGCACTGCTAGAATAGGAGGAAAACAATGGAAGTAAAACTTGTTAGGTATCCATCAAAAGCGGATCTCATGTGGATGAAAGAATGCACCATTGGAACGATGATGGGGAAGGAAGCAAAGACTCCACCTTCGTCTGAATTCATTCGGAAGATTCTTGCTGCAAGGCACTCACCGATACGGGAACTTGTATTCTCCTATGTTATAACAGATATCCCGTACTGGGTTTCGGTGCATCTCGTAAGGCATCATGTAGGATTTCAGCCGTATGTAAGTAGTCAGCGAAATGATCGGCAGGATATGTATGACAGAACGAAAGCACCACAGAATGCGCCGGTAACCATGAGGATCACGCTGAATGCGGAAGCACTGCTTACATTGGCAAACAAAAGACTCTGTATGAAAGCTTCTCCGGAAACACGGGAAGTTGTGCGGAAAATGTGTGAACTAGCCGGAGATGTTCTTCCTGAAATGCGTGAATTCCTGGTTCCGATGTGCGACCACAATGGTGGAATCTGTTATGAGATCAGTTCGTGCGGTTACCATAGGAAATTTGATGAAATTACGGAGGATAAGACAGTATGAGTAACATTATTCGTAAAAGTATGCCGGTGACGGAATTGCTTGCCGGTTTAGCAGAAGAATGCAGTGAACTTGCACAGGCTGCGCTGAAGCTTCGGAGGGCATATGATCAGACCAACCCTACGCCGGTAACTGTCGATGAAGCAATGGAGGATCTGTATGAGGAAATGGCAGATGTGAAACTGTACTGCTCCATGCTTTCGGTGAACGTTAAGTACATCAGCGAAGTGATGCAGAGGAAGCAGAAGAGATGGGAGGAACGGCTCAATGCTCAACGTAATGCCACTGCCGGTTAATTGCAAGTGCGGAGCGTCAGCAAGAATCCGGTATAAAATTCCAGTTGTATGGGTTGAGTGTAGAAGAAAATGCGGTATGCATACTGCTTATTATCCTGACGAAAAGATGGTACATGACCCTGAATCAGAAGAAAAAGCCATTATGGAATGGAACAAAATAATTCAGAGTAACAAAAAGTAAACTTTAATTTAATATCTGCTATACTAATTTTATGATATCATAATTTTAGCAGTTCTAATTTTAATAGAGCAGAGGTGTATCACAGGATGGCTGACAGGAGTACTTATATCAAACTGGACAGAAACATCATAAACTGGAGATGGTTTGGAAATTCAACGGTTCTGTCCGTTTTTATATGGCTGCTGGTCAAGGCAAACATCAAGGAAGGACACTTTGAAAGGGAAACAGTGAAACGTGGTAGTTTGGTCACAAGTAATGCACACATTGCAGAAAGTTGTGGTCTAACAATTAGCAAAGTTCGCACTGCTTTGATGAGTCTTGAACAGACCGGTGAAATCGTCCGAAACATAAGGAATCACTACCAAATCATCACTATTGTGAACTACGAAATGTACCAATCTGATAGATCAAAATCGACATATCAGATCGCAAGCAACCTTGATAGCAGATCGCAAGCAGATCGCAACAATCAAAGAATAAAAGAATATAAGAATGGAAAGAATATACCCCCTAAATCCCCCAAAGGGGGACAACCTCCTTCGGAGATACCGGAGATGTATCGTGGACAATTTAAAACGCTTGAGGAATATCTAGCTTGGAGGAACCAGTGATGAAGTACGAAATGAACCAGGATGACCTAAACGGGTTCATAGAGTTCATAGGTGCAGAAACAAAGCAGAAGGGGAAAGATATATTCTTCCGTTACTGCCCTAAGTGCGGAGTGAATGCGCCGAAGGATGACGAATGGAAATTCAGCATCAACTGGAAGACGGGTGCGTTCGGATGCCTGAGAGGATCCTGCGGATATCATGGGCATTTTGTTGAACTGTGCAGAGACTTCGGATACAAGATTGGACTGTCCGCTGAACAGAAGTACACACAGTTTCCGCAGCCGAAGGAAAGGATCAAGCCGAGGGAATCTTCCATTGCCTACCTAAATGGACGGGGAATCAGCAGAGAGATTGCGGAGCGGTACGAGGTTACTGCTTTTGAGAACAGACCTAACATCCTGTGGTTCCCGTTCTTCAATGAATACGGCAAGCTTGTGTACGCAAAGTTCCGCAAGATGGATTACCGGAAGGGAAGAGACAAGCAGAAGGAATGGACGGAGCCAGGAGGGCAACCGATACTGTTTGGGATGAAACAGTGCAGCGGATTTGGCTCTGTTATCATTACAGAAGGGCAGATTGATTCTATGTCCGTTGCGGAAGCGTTCAAGGATGAACAAGAAAAGCCGGATGCGTTCTGCTCTGTTCCGAATGGCATGAATGCGTTCACATGGATTCCGAACTGCATTGATTGGCTGAAGAAGTTTGATACTGTTATCGTCTTCGGAGACATGGAGCATGGGCATATGAGTCTGCTAGAGAAAATCATGCAGAGGGTTCCATGCAAGATTAAGGCAGTTCGGACGGAGGATTACCTTGGCGAGAAAGATGCCAATGATATACTCACTGCTTTCGGAGCGGAAGCCGTAAGGAAAGCGGTGCGAAACGCCTGTGAGCAGGAAATCAGCAACGTGAAGGAGCTTGCAGATGTCCAGTACGTGGATATCTCAAGGCTTCCGAAAGTGAAAACAGGTATCCTCGACCTGGACAAGGCGTTAAAAGGTGGCATCTGCTATGGGCAAGTATGTCTGCTTACCGGCAAACGTGGTGACGGGAAAAGCACGTTCATGAGCAACATCTTCGCTGATGCCATCGATCAGAATGTTGGTGCTTTTGCTTATTCCGGTGAACTTCCTGCTTTTCATTTCAAAGCATGGTTGAATCTTCAGCTAGCTGGGAATGAGCACCTGTCAGTCCGCAAAGATGATTTCGGAGAGGATGAATACTATCTCGATTCCGATACGGATAAAAAGATCAGCGAGTGGTACAGGGGAAAGGCATTCATTTACGATTCGACATCGATTGACGGGGAGGAAACAGAGAGTCTGCTTGAAACCATTGAGAAAGTTGCCCAACGAAAGAATGTGAAATTGTTTTGCATCGACAATCTGATGACAGCGATGGATATCGTAAATGATCAGAACAATTTGTACTTGGCGCAGAGCAATTTTGTACGGCAACTAAAAGATATAGCCATGAAATACGATGTGGCAATCATCCTGGTGGCGCATCCTAGAAAAGCCGGTAAGGATGAAAAGGGATCTGACTTTGATAATGACATCGTATCCGGAAGCAGTAACATCACAGACCGTGTGGATATCGTACTGAACTATTCAAGGGCGAAAGAAGGTTCGGACTATGACTCACTGCTACAGATTGGCAAAAGCCGGTTGGTGGGTACGCTGAAGCTTGGCAAAGATGGGATCCCGTTGAACTACTCGCCGAAGACAAAACGGGTTTTCGGCACAAGGACATTGGCGAAGCACTACGGATGGGAAAAGGAACCACAAGAGGTACAGGAAATCGATGTGCCGTTTTGAAAGGAGATACGAATATGGAAACTTGTTTTTGCTACTGCTCAAAGGAACATGGGTACTTCTCGTCTGATGAGAAAAGGTTCATTAATCGGATACGGAAACTGAAAGAAAAATATCCTGATCAGGTGAAGATTCTCGTTGAACCGGAAGAGAATAACGGGTGCATATACTGTCAGCTACCGTCTGAATGGCTGAAGGTGAGTCCACCGGTGGTGAGAAACTTTTCGGAGGAGCAGAGAGCGAAAATGTCGGCACGGATGAAACAGGTACACAATGCTTCGTCTGAATTATGACAAGACTATTGAAAAACTGGTTCAATTACCCATGTCTAGGTACGAAGACGAGTATTTCTCCATCCGCTAATTAAAAGCGGTAAAATCGGTCAAAAAACCAATGTAAATAGAAGAGGTGCGAAAATGGGTGCGAATCGAGCAATGCGGAGAAAACAGGTACGGGAACAAATGCATGATTGGGTACGGATGGGGCAGATGGAACAGGTACGGACACTCACGCAGAACGGGATCACGCAAAAAGACCTGAATGAGTCATGGGATAAAGGGCACGAAGCCGGATTCAAAGCAGGTACGGACAAAACTTTACGCACTGTTTATGCCGGTGTGATACTTGAACTGCTCGATAACGGGAACACGCAAGAAGAAGCCATAGAATTCCTCCGCAGCCTGGATAACAGATTGATTGCTTCCATCAGTGCGGATGAGGATATAGAAGAGGTTTTCAAGCGGACAGGCGTACTGCTGATGCTGAAAGAGGATTTCGACAGAGTGAAAGAGGTGGTTTGAGTATGGAACAGGTACGGAAAACGGGTACGGAGGAAGAAAAAAAGATGAAAACCAGGTGCTACTATACGGATTACGTAAATCACATGATACGTTTTTATCTGTCAACGCCTGATACGCTGAAAATGGAGGGAAAGCGGAAAGCCGATATCGAGAATTGGCTGGCAGTTCAGGATGTTTGGCGCAAGTTAGGTGCGGATAACAAGCTGATCCTTGAAATGGTGTATGACTTACATTTCAAAGTCACAGAAGGGGTACGGATCTACTGCGAGAAAACAGGTACGAAAACACATGATGTATGGGTGCTGGTGACTAAAACATGCGCTGCTATAGCAAGGAGAAGGGGTCTAATCTAACAGGTTAGGTACGGATAATAAGAATACCGCCCACCAGGTACGGAGGGCGGTTTTTTTGTTCTGTTTTAGGTACGGATTAAAGCTGAAACAGGTACGGGTTAGTGTTCAACCTTATACCAAAATTGATACAGGTTATACATGCAGCTTGTGAAATCACCATACTTTGCTATTTGCTTTTTGTGCATTGTGCCGTGTTCATAATACTGATGAAAAATTCGGTACGGATTGACGGTATCATCTTTCCGATGAGTTACGGTGAACACAAAACCGCCTTTATTGATTTTCAATACTGTTTTGTTTGCTGCGGAATAACTTCTGTTTTTCATGGTGTAAACCTTCCTTTCATTGTCAATTTAGGTACGGAAAACAGGTACGGAAGCTGGAATAGGTACGGAACGGGTACGGATTGAAACGTGTACGGAATCAAGAATTTACGCCATTATTAACGATGTCATTCCATGCAGCCATAAAAGATTCAGGCGTAAGTTCTTCCGGTAGATCTGTATCAGGATCCATCCAAGAAACATATTGTGCTGATGTTTTCAAATCAATTTTAGGTACGGGGCAAACATCAGCATTATCAATCCAGGTTTTAGCGATTTCTTTTACTGCCATTGTATATTCTTCCTCTCTGTTTTCTTTCCTGATGTCATCCCTTATAAGCTGTTTTATATATCCTTGCATAGATGGAACGGATGAGAGCTTTTCTATGATGTCTTTATCTGTTTTATATACAAGTTTTAGGTGATAATTTTTACAGTTCACAGAATCATATTTTGCCTGGTTTATAGTCGATTTTTTAGCCATGTTTTTTCCCTCCAATTATGTGGTCACATTATATTATTTATTACCCATTATGACAGCTTTTTCCTGCTGCTTTTTTCGCATTTTAATATACATGTCTACTTTGTTATAATCGCTGTACAATGCCCCTTCTAATAGATCTGAATGGTATATATAGGCTGTGCCCATTGTATCCATAATGTTTCCGGAAAGTTCTTTTAACTCGTCCAGGGATAAACCATGCAATGACGGTAAAGGAATATAGTCAATCAAGCTTCTTTCCTTTTCAGGATCCTTATACAAAATCATTTTCTCTTTTCCTCCGTTTCTGTTTTAATAGTTTACAGTAATATATTTTACGTTTTCAAAATTATGAATAGACACAACGGAAAGAGAAGCAATATCCGGAGGGATATCCCCTGGTTTTGTTGTGTCCAGGTATTGAAATATATAATTCCCTAAATTTGTAGCATAGACACAAAATGCGCCTGATATTTCAATATCGTTAACAATAACATTATTTTGCATGGTTTTTTTCCTCCGTTTTATATTGTTTGGTCTGTTTGGTTTGCTGGTATCCATGCAGCAGCTTTTTATTTGTTACAATATGCACCAGGCAAAACAGAATAGTAGTTTAAAACTTTTATTGAATTGTTCCGGATTGACAATCTTTGAAACGGTGCTGAAGTATACATATAATCGTCAAAAGATAATATATATACTTTCCATGATTGTCTATCATTGTCCAGCTTCCAGGAAACACGATTTAAAACAGAACAAATTAATTTTTCCGTTTTGGGATTGACGACATAACAGTCAATTTTACTATAAAAGAATTCTTCGTCTTTTATGGTTTTGGCGATAACATGATATTTCTTTTCCATTGCCTTTTCCCTCCTATTACTTAAAAAAAACTACTTTGTGACCGTTGTCATGGTATACAGTAATGGAATAATTTGTTTTGATAATCCTTTTAATATATCCAGCATTGACAATATATTTCCAATATAAAGTTTCCAATAATTCCTTGTTTATTTCTTCCGGATCCATAGAAACATAATAATTGATGTATTTCCCGTCTTCCGCTTTGCAATATTTTTTCATGGTAGAATAGGTAAACATTTTTTTGTCCCTCCATATATATTATTTATTGTTCGGTTATAACCAGGGGAAAAAGCCGTTTATTTTATCCGGATTATCAGGTATTGCAATAAAGCCGACGCTTCCGTATATTGTACTAGTTTTATAGACTTTATATGTATTTCCGCTTGTATCCGTTGCAATTGCTACAAAATCACATGAAAACAATTGTCTTTTATAATAGATAATGGAAACGGGCATACAATCCAGGTACAAAGTATGTGGCTTATATAATCCTGTTTTTACAGTTTTACAATTATAAAATCTTTCCATTGTTCGCCCCTCCGTTTTTTTGTTATAATCCGGTTTTTTTGAGTTGTTCCGGAAACAACTACAGGTTTTTACTGATTATTTACAATTTCACAAAGTTTGGAATAAAGCGGATCTTTTTCGGCATTGTATCCGGTAGAATGCTCCAGGAACAAAACGTATTTATACGTTGCACATACACCGCAACGCTCGCAGTGTTGCTCTTTATCTATGCCACATTTACAAATATAAACAGATTGATTCAAGTCTTTTAAAGTATAATACGCATTGATAATATATTCGCATTTTCCAAAATTGAAACCGATACCAGGAATAACGGATTTTACGATGTTCGCATTTTTTAAGTTATCGAACAAAGATTCATACTGTTTAATTTTTGTGTATGTCCAAAACCGGAAACTATTAAACTTTTTCGCAATGTCAAGCCACATACTAGTATATTCTTTCGGATTTTTAGTATTAAAATCGCCGGCAGCATGTATCCTGATTTCCCCTCGCTGCAAGTATTCCAATTGCGCCATTATACACCGCTTTACAAAATCAATATGATTGTTTACCAGGAATGTATTTATAATCATGCTGCGAATAGTTGTAAGCTGGTTATAATGACCGGTTTTAGCATAGCAACCCAAACAGTCACAAATACACGTACCTTTTTCAACTATAATATTTCCGTTGACATCGCAGGAAAATTGCGCCGTACCAGGAAGAAGAGAGAATGTATATACAAGTTTACCGGTTTTTCCGTTTCCTTCTTTTAATAACTCATTTATTAAACCTATAGGGGAAACAATTTTCCCGTCTTTGCTTAGCTCGATTTCATACTTTGCATATACTTCTTTTTTAGTAAGTTTGCGCATTGTGTTCTTTTTCATGGTTTATTCCCTCCTGAAAATATCTATTTAAAATAGAGTTCTTTTATATGCTTTTCTAGTTCGTAAGTGAACTTTGCGCTATACTCGCCACTAAGCAGTGCGTGCATCCCATGCGGAAAGCATGGTTTTGTTTACTACAGTATAATATATGTGATCACATATTACAAGTAGTTAGAACAAAAAAAGTAAATTTATTTTTACATTGTTCTATATAATAGGAAAGAACACAATATATAATGCATGGTCTGTTATTTGTTCTCTATCATTAATTCAAAAGAATAAATATATAATATATACATGTTATTACCCTTTATAAGAATATTTCTTTTCTCTTTTATTTTAAATCAATAACAATGATTCAGTTCTCTTTATAGATCTGTTTATTGATTTATATCGTTCTTTCCATGATATTAAACCGTACTATTCAACTGTTTGTTCTAATCACATAATAATATTGTTTGTTCATAACAGACCATTAAACATATATATTATAATTGCTTTACACCAGGATAAAGTGATATCTGGTTATGTTTGATATGCTAACTACATAAAATATGCCTACTGCGAAAATAACTAATACA
>ODAJ012085382.1_pt1 | contig 19505 bp, 39 predicted proteins | sample 1539241 | NCBI WGS metagenome assembly ODAJ01 (sample SAMN02144231, study PRJEB22623) | gut metagenome | biome: sheep rumen | host: Ovis aries | place: New Zealand | reverse complement strand
TGGCGGACTCTCTCGCCCGACATGCCAACTTCTTCTCCAATTTCAGCATTGGTATATTCCTTGTTGTAACCGATTCCGAAAGCCATCTTGATAATTGTCTGTTCCCTTTCACTAAGGCTTGACATAAGGGCTCCGCTTGCCACAGAATTAAACTCATTATCCATTTCGGGCAAGTAATCATTATCAACTGCAGTCTTATCGGTAAAGTATGGTGTGTTTTCAAATGCCCGAGAATCCTCATCATCAAAACAAGTGCTGATGGAAGTTGTTGATACATCAAGCAGGTCCGATTTGTCCTTTATTTTCAGACCATATTCAGTTTCAAGAATATCCGCTATCTCGTCAAGATTCGGGTAACGATTATTTTCCGCATAGAATTTCTCCTTAATCTTGGAGAGTTTGTAGACGGTTTTGGTGTTGTTGGTCTTTCTAATAAGCAGGTTGTCGTTATTGAGGTACGCGTTGATTTCCCTGCGGATGTACCAGATTGCATAGGACAGGAAACGATTACCCTTAGAAGAATCAAATGAGTCAAGAGCCTGAATAAGACCGATATTTCCTTCATTCACAAGGTCAAGCACATTGTCATCGTTTCCGTAGCGTTTGGCGACTGCATAGACAAATCGCTGGTGAGAAGAAATGAGGGTATTTTTGGCTTCCTCATCCCCGTTTTTCATTTTTTCAATAAGGTCGGCCTCTTCGGAAGCGGTAAGAACCTTATACTTGCTGATTTCTTTAAGATAGACGTTAAGTTCGTGGTTTGCGGAAATATAACCGCTTTTCTTTCCTTTCAAGTTCATATATCGTATAAGTTTTGACAAAAAAATAATAAAAACGAAACGACAAGTCAATATCTTTTACTCTGAAATCGTATCTTTTGTTCCCTCAATTTCGTTGATTTTTCTTTCAAAGATTAAATTAATGATATCCTGTTTTAAACCGAAATATTTATTTATGATGTCGAGCAATTCCGGGCGGTAAAAAATCGTATAAAACTTATTGACCCTGTATTTTTCGTGCTTGTGGTATTGCTCCATAACAGAAGCGCCCCATCTGGCAGCACAATCAACCTGGTCAAGCGTGGCACATGAATTTAAGACGGATTCAATGAAATAAAATTTTCTGTCGTAAACCCTATGAATTTTCTCTTTAATTTTTTTTGAACGTTTATTTGAAATCATAATTTGTTCTAAATATTAGTTATTAGTACAAATATCGTGCAAAACTGACTTAACGTGCCCTATTATTAACATGTTTGGTGCTCCATTTTTGTACGTCTTCGTGATATTTTTTTTCACACTCTTTGCTGCAGCATGCGATTTTTTCTTTGAAGAAGAAATTTCCACAAACGGGACATTCACACCAGGCACCTTGTCTTGCTGCAGCATTATTTTCATACAACGATATCTTATACACAATATCATTTGACGGAGGAAGTGGTTGATAATCATAATATTCCGGGTGAAAGTCATTTATTTCTTGCGATTCGCTTGAAGAACTGCCACCCTTAAACAATGCCGCTAGAATTATTATAACGGCAATAATGAAAATGGTTACGATAAACCAAATCTTAAATAAAAATTTAATTACCTTAAAAATCATGATTGTGAAATTTAAATGTTTTTCAGATTCTATAGTACGATTTCCTACATTCAACCATGAGATTATTAACGAAATCCTTGTCAACCTCGTCCGGAAGGTCGCTCTTCGGCAGGCTCTCGTTCACATCAGCAAGAAGTTTCTCAGCATACTCGATGAGGTATTCGTATGTGTAATCGCCATTTTTAATACCCATAAGGAAATCACGGTCGTCGGTTCTCCAGAGTTTGAAACCCTTGCCCTCGGAGATTTCCTTAGCCATAGTCAAGAGGCGTACGCAGTGACACATATTCTTCTGGTTGTAACCGGCTTCCTCCGCTTTGGAGTATCTCTTCGGGTTACGCTTTTCCTTCCACTCCTGGTATTCCTTATATTCACGACAATGGCATTCGTAAGCATTTTTATTGTATGTTATAGTGCAAATCGGCTCTTCACCCTTAGGGATAGAAGAAAGGCGTACATTGTTGGATTTGTAAATCTCGTCGGGGTGAGCAATGCCTGAATAGCCGAAAAACTTTTTGTCATTGATGCGGTCAATTATATCTAAGTAATTAAGATACTCAATTGTCCCCGTCTCAACATAATCGTAGTATCTTGCGTGGTCGTCAATGTTCTCAAAGTGCCAATAGGCGGCGAAGTCGTAGTAAACGCCATATACTTCAGGCATGTTCGGCACCTTGACAAGCCCACAATACCGCTGGTCAAGTTTGTGCTCTGCGAGGAATTCCTTAATTGGTTGACTACCTTGCCCTTTGTAGGTATAGCAGAAATCAAGAATATCAAGGCGTTTTTCAATGGGGTTTACAATCTTCTTGCCCAGACCCTTTGCCTTGCCAATTTGACCACAAGCATACTGAGAGAGGGCTTTTACCACCTGTTTTGAAACAAATTTGTCCTTATTCTCAAGTACCTTCTTAATTGTCGGGTGGATTTCGCCAACAACCATTTCCTCGGGTACAAACAGGCTTTCAAGTGCATTCGGGTTACCCTTGCTGAGAAGCGTCATCCACTTACCGAATTCGTGATAAGTCTCGTCGTGTTTCTCGTCGGACACTTCCTCCTGATAATCTGCTCCGAGCCCAAGAATTGCCTCAATTGGAGCAAAGTAAACGCCATGATAATCAATATCCGAAACTCCTTCTGTGTAAAGGTTTTGCGAATAACTACCAGCCATATACTTATAAGCAATCAATCCCTTATCTTCAATGTCTTTTATTGTCATGCCTCAAATCTTTATAGAATGTATAAAATTTAAAATTGTTTTTACAGAATACACAATACCTATGGTTTTTTGCACTACTGAGTAATCTAATAACTCGTAACATGTGCACCTCACCACACAATTCACATCTTGTAAGAATGTGGGTCGGGTATTTAGGTATTCTGATTCTCTTTTTCATAATTTTTTTATCATTATATATACAAAAACCATGCCAGACTAGAATAATTTTTCATCGTCTGGCAGGTTGTTCCAATAAAAGTAATCACTGGTCTGGTTGTAATATTCAATCATTTCTTTTTGTCTCATTGTAGGTTCCTTGGCGTTTGATGCCTCGAAGAACTCTTTTGAGAAGGCCCAATATTCGTCACTTCTAGGTCTGATTAAATGATTGCCAGTTTCCATATCACATGCAATTTCAGAAATAAGTTCCTTTTCTCTATCAGTTAATATAGTCTTTCTCATCGTTCCCACTTTTTGTCTTGTTGATACTTGCCGAATAGTCCGAACGTGCACATTGAAGCGAAGATAGGCTTGTTAAGGTCGTATTGCCTGATGAGTTCCTTCGGCGTTACATTCATCTTGCCGTCCGTAATCTCCTCACCACAAGTCGTTTCCACAACATAATCAATTTCACTCCTACCAATACAGCAAGCCACAGATACCTTGACCGGCTGATTCGTTTCCCTTGCATACCTCCTTGCCATTTCCCTCGCAAACAGATTCAGTGTAAGGTCGGCTTTTGAACCATCCTTTGTCCATGGGGAGCCGCCACCAACATGCAGTTCGCCGCCATAGAAATCAACGACAAGTTTTCTTCCGGTAACACCACAATCAGCAACCGGACCATGCATCACATAGTTCCCAGTCCCGTTGAGGATAATCATGGGGAGGCTAAGAAGGTCCGGTTCCTTTTCATCATACCAATCATGTATGCTTTCCAATACTTTACTGTATTCTTCATCACTTCTGCAAGGAACTGCGGCGATGATTTTCTCAATCTGCCCGTCATCATCAAGAATAATCTCCGTCTTTATGTCTATTCCACCGATGCCCTTGTCCTTTGCCTGTATATAGAGCATATGACACAGGTCTTTAGCCAATGAGTGTGAACGAGGAGTCATGCATTCAGATTCCGGGTCAGCATAACCGAAAAATATTCCCTGGTCACCCCAACCATCATTATCTACGCCTTTACCGATTTCCGGACTTTGCGCCGTTATGTTGGTTGTTACAGTTACATCTTCCGGGTTGATTACTTTCCCTCCCCACGCATCGTAATACTCTTTAGTATAGCCGATATCAATCAACGCATCTTTAACAAACCGGCATATTTCATTATACCCAAAAAAGACCCTGGCAGTAACTTCACCTGCAAGGTACACTTCATTCCCCTTAATCATGACTTCAACAGCATATCTTACATTCGGGTCCTTCTCAATGCATCTATCAAGGATGTACTCACTGATGTAGTCCGCACACTTATCCGGGTGTCCTGGACTTACATATTCGCTAAATTTTCTTGTCATTGTATAAAGTTATTTCTATATCTAATATACAAAAAAATAACCGGATATCAAAACCCGGTTACTATTCAATTGTGATTTGATATTTTATTTTCGGAATATCTATCGGTTCAACCTCAGCAACCCCTTTGTTATACATGAACCCCCACATCTTGCTATCACAGCGTCTCCTATTCTTTTCAATCTTTTCATTGATATAGGTAGCATTAGCGACGATTCTGCTGATAGTTTGCGGTGACATAGTATCAGAAATTGAATAGATAAGTTCTTGCTGGTAATTCCTGCCATTCTCAAAGGAGACAGCGACAGAATGTTTTGTACCAATCCCTATAGTTGATACCGTGAAAAGGACCGTGGTAGTAACGCCGAAAATAACTCCGGGAATAATCTGCCAATCTTTATCCCTTTTAACACCAAAACATGCCAGAGTCCACGCTCCGACCATTAAAATGATAAGTAAAACGTATCCAATCATGTCTAAAATTTTAAAAACTACATATATTCCCCAATCCTCTGGCAGACGGTGTATTCGTGTCCATCCTTACCCTTTTCTTTACCAGTACCAGTGACGTAGATGCTTGCGTCAGTACAAGGCTCCCACTCACCGAACTTGGCTGAACCCTGCAGGTCATCAGCGCCGAAATCGACAGAATAAATATCGGTAAGACCCCTCTCGTTGATGAAGTCAATAGTGGTCTGGACGAGGATTTCAAGGAGTTCTTTCATATCCTTCTCCGTGGTCACCGGGTCTTTGTAGTCGTCATAATCGCGGTAGTGGGCCCATGTTTCTTGCCGGAACACCTTTTTCGCAGCATCATCCAGGTTTTCATAACTGCGAATTACGGACTTCAAATCGTCCGGAAGGGCTTCAATCCTCTGCTCCCGTATTTCCTGACCCCGACGCTTTCTCTCGGCCATTTCTTCTTCACTAATGTGTTTGGCCTTAGCTGCCCTCTTCGGTTTGTGTTTCTCGGCTTCCTTCCTACGTTTTTGTCCCTCAGCCTTTAGTCTTTCAAGGTATTCGTGAAGTTTGGCCGTATGTTCCCTATAGGCTTCCGTCCCCTCATAGCGAGCCCTTTCCTCGTCCATCAGTCTGTAGATTTCCTTTTCTTCGTCTGACTCCTTGAAAAGCCAGTCATAGTAACTCATTTCTTCTTCCATAATATATGCTCGTGTTCTTTTATATACCAGTCAGCAAACTCTTCAAGCGATGAAAATCTGTACATCTTCTTGCAGTTTGATTTCTCAATGAGTTCATCAACTGCAATGTCTTCGTTATATGGGGCGGTAATCAAGACCCCAGTATCGGCATTTGAGCCAAGAAAGTTCCACCAGTTGTCGTCAAGCAGATAGTCAACATGTAGGAGAGTCTTGTTCTTCAAAAAACAAAGTCCATCAATCTCTACCTTGTTGTTTATCAGCCAGTTAAGCGTGTCAAGTTTGTTCTGGTAAGTCTTTTGGTAAGTTATGATAATCACCTGGCCGTGCTTTCTGAGCCTCTGTATTGCCTGATTTATCCCTGGGAGTGCCGGTGATTTCAAAAACAGCTCCTGCCCGTGCTCCTGGAAAAACCATTCTGCAGATGTCTTCCCGGTCAATTCCTTGATTTTAGGGAAAGAAACCTCAACATTGAAATCTTTAACCTCATCTCTGGTTATGTTCTCGCCAAAATTTTCATTGTAGAGCGTGACCATTCCATCAAGAAGAGCCCTGAGAACTTCATCGCAGTCTATACCAAAAGTGGTAATCCCTTCAAAATTTTTGTTAGTTTTCATAAATTAGTCTCTTGGTTTGAAAGTTTGCATATTACTAGTTCTCACATCATAATAAAACCGAGGGAAACGTTCATCCGTTATACCTGCGTCAATAAGAATGTCCCGGATTCGGCACCAAGGGCATTCCTGGAACATTTTTATAATAGTGTTGACTTCTTCTTCCGTGGGGAGTCTGCATTCCTTTAACATGTTTTCTTCCCAAGCGCTCCAATCAAATTTTTTAGTTTTCATCAATAATCAAAATTAAATTGTTCATCCAATCGTAAGTCTTCGTTTGTTCCGATATATTTCTCCATCCAATTCTCATACGGATATGCCTCCCTGATTATGAACTTAGGTCTCCCGCTGGCAGCAAACATATAATATTCATCGTTTGATTCCGTTATCAGGTTCAAATCGCTTATTCTCAACCACGCACCGTTTTTACCAGCATATCTGTTCCAGAAAATGGCGCTTTTAATATATTTCGGCCTCATTTCTTGTAAATATTTTTAATGATGTTTTTGGTCTAATTGTCCATATGATTATCACAATCAACCATGCACCAGCAATTCGGGTCATGGACAAAACCGGTGTAGTTGTCGTATCTAAAACTACCCAGGCGATAGAATTCAATGTACTGATGTCCCTCAAATTCAAACTTCCTCGAATAGATAGTTGTTCCGTCATCGCTGTGGGTTGCCTTTTGACTTTCCGGCTCACAAGCGGCAAGTAAAAGCACCGCAAAAATTGCTAAAATAAACTTTTTCATTTTCTCTTTATCTTTTTATGGTTTTCAAGTTTTCTTTCATAGTCAGGGTCGTTTTCATCGGGCATCCCGCAAAACTGTTTTCCATCCTTCGCAAAAGAATACACCTGGCTCACTTCTTCAAGGCGCTCAGGCAATTCAATGTCTTCTTCTTCAATGGCCCGTTTAAGCACCTGTTTTGATTTGTTCCTAAATGTCCTGTGGGCCGTTTCCTTGTCCTTCTTCTCGCTATCGGCACCAGACCAACCACCGTAAGCGTTCTTCTTGTAACTTTTTCCCATGTTTATATAAAGTATTACAAATATCGTGCCAAACTAGTTATGGTTTTAAAAGAATATCGGTATCGGACATATCTCCATCTGTTGTCGGATTATTCTCCTCAAAAATGTCATATGCAATTTTTGAGGCTGTTGTGAGATACTTCTTCTTCCATTTATTCCATATATTTGTGTAAAACCTTTCAACGCGTTCATAATTTACAAAGCTTTTCCCGAGAATCTTATTCGTGAAACCCATAACCTGTTCTTTTGCAAGATTTGATAATGTTCCGGAGACCAATTGCTCATAGACTTGTTCAATCTGCTTGAATTTTTTATAAGACTCCGTGTTAAGTACTGCATTCCAGGCACTTGTGCTGTCTTTTATTGTGTCTTTAACGCTTTCAAGCTCCTGTTTTAACTGGGCGATATATGCATTTCTTTCCATTCTATTGGTGAGATACAACAAGTTCGCAATCGCCTTTTCGTTTTGTACCTTACTTTGTTTGGATGCAATTATTGAATTATAGTTTTGACCATGACGGAAATTATTGATTATATCCTGCTTGGTCAGTCCTTTTTTGTTTGCATATTGATAGTCATTAAAAGCATGTGTTAGTTCATGCCCGATTGCAAATACAATTGTTCGGGCCATATTAGATGCATCGTTTCCATACACAACAAATTCAATAACCGGGTGGCAAATAACCCCACCTTCAACATCGGAAAATGAATCCGGGATTAAAAGGTTTCCACTATACCTAGTTTTTCCTTCATCATATATTGTTGTTAGATACACGGTATAATTCCTGAAAAAAGTGGAAAGATTGAAATCACTTACATCTCCGGTGTACATTTCTGTTGTTTCGTCCCCAACGCTGCAGGTTTCCCATATCTGGTCGCTCATTTCCTCACATATCGCCTTTACGACTTCATGCAGCCCACTGACAATACCACGGGACTCCATAAGGATATTCTCCCTATTCGGTAATCCGGCATAAAATTCGTAGATTATGTAGTTTCTTAATTCTTTGCTTGTATTCATTTCTTGTCTCTATTTTTCAAATTATTTACCCATTCCTGATTATTGAGATACCAATCAACGGTCTTCTCAATACAATCAACCATACCTACACTGGGTTCCCAACCAAGTTCATTCGTAATCTTATCGTGGTTGATAGCATAACGGAAATCGTGTCCGGGCCTTGCATTTTCCACATACTTGATATTGTTCCACACGCGGTCACACTCTTCTTTGCCCCATCCTTTCTTTCGACATATGTGACCAATGATAACTTTCACCAGGGCAATGTTCTGACACTCGTTCCCAGACCCGATGTTATATGCCTCGCCTGGAACACCCTTCTCAAACACGGTCATGGCGGCAGATACAATGTCATCAGTATAAATCCACTCCCTGACCTGCTCACCCTTGTCATAGACGATGATGGGTTCATTGTTGAGGATTCTTTGGATTGTGGCCGGTACCAACTTTTCCGGATATTGATAACCCCCGATTGCGTTACACATGTGGCTGATTACTACCGGAAGCTTGAAGGTCTTCCAATATGCCTTGACGAGAAGGTCTCCACACGCCTTTGAAGCGGAATATGGGCTGCTTGGGTCAAGCCTGGTTTCCTCGGTGAATGGTGTTCCGTCTTTGTCCAGGAACCCAAATACCTCGTCAGTAGAGAAGTAGTAGAACTTATGCCCTTCCTCGTTTCCCCAGCACTTCCTTGCTTCCTCCAGCAAGTTGAAGGTACCCATTACATTTGTCTCAATGAATGGTCTCGGGCAGTTGATTGAATTATCCACGTGACTCTCCGCTGCCATATGAATAACATCGGTAATGCCATAATGTTTAAACACCCAAGAAACCGTTCCATCATCATAGATATCGACGTTTTTCCACATATAATTCTTAGCCCCTTCAATGTCTTTCAAGTTATCCCGATTGCCAGCATAACTAAGGCAGTCCATATTGATAATCAGCCAGTTAGGTCTATTATTCACAAGATACCTAACGATGTGTGACCCGATGAAGCCATAGCCACCGGTCACAAGCACCACTTTTTCGTAATTCTTATTCATATGTAAAACTATTCTTTACTACTATAATACACAAAAAAACCGGGATTTCAAAGTCCCGGTCTAACAATTCACTTGTTATATTCTTGCTTATATCGTTCAAGTCTAGTCGGTTCCCTTTTCGGCTCATGCTTTTGTAGATAAAGCTCAGCCACTTTCATACCCTTTCTGTAAAGGATGTCTATAAGCTGTTCTGTTCTAGCCACGAACCTGTCTTTTACCGCCTTATGGAAATCATCCCCCATATTCCGCTTTCCGCCCCTAGGTTTCATGTTTATTGCATTTGCGGCATACTCCCAAAAGCTTTCGCCAACAGGAACAGATTTAACCTCTTCAAGCAACTCTTTGAACTTGGCTATCTGGAAACACAGTTCGGTTTTCTTGTAATCTTCTTTGAATGTGTCCCTTGTTGTTTTAAGCGCCGATAGGTCACCGTAAATTGATTCCGCACGAGCATTCCTTTCCGTTCTTTCCCATAAGCCATAGAGAAGGAAGTTTAGGGCTCTGAATTCTTCCAAGTACTTTCCGTAGCTCATGGTCTGGATAAAACTTTGGAATGGGTCCGGGTTAAGCTCCCTCTGTACCATAAAGTGTGGGTTTTTGTCCGCCCTTTTGCTACGAGTTGCCAGATTTATCTTGCTGATTTCTCTATCCGTTTTTCCGTCCGAATTCTTAATCTTAACCATAAGCTGAGAAAGATTGTGGTTAAGTTCGTGGTAGAGAGTTGAATAGAGGCCTTTTACCTGAAGTTCGCCGTTGATTGCCGGAACATAAAGGTTAATACGACCGAGAGTCACCTTCATCTTCGCCTTCTTGAATTTGCTGTAAGCATCGCCACCGTATGAGACTCCTTCAGTACCGCGCTCTGCGTTTCCGAAATAACTCAACCTATCTTGGTTAACGGTATAGTTACTAATGGCAACATTGAGCTGGAATCTCTCGGCAATTCCAAGTTTTTCAGTTATTTCTTCTGGAACAATTAACGGGTAAATCCATATCTCGCCACCGTTGCTTGGGTCATCCTTGAAACTATAGGAACTTTTATCGGCCGGTTCTTTACCTTCCCTTTTGATTCTTTCCCATTCATTCACGATGTATTCAACAATTTCGTTGATTACATCTTCCTTGTCAGCGGCTATACTACCCATTTCCTCGCGTACGGACTCGCTTAAAAGCGAATTGACCGCACGCCTAATCATCTCGGATAAATCATTCCTATTGAGCTTTACGACATTCATTTTAATTAACGGCTATTTTGTTATAAATAGTCCGTTTATCATGTTTCGTAAAGAAAGAATTTCCTCTTTGTTGTTCCATCTGGAGACTCCATCTTATAGCCGAAAAAACTGTACGGCTTATTGTTAATTGACAACTTATTACATAATTTGTAGTCAGTTACATACTCATCAAAACTTTCAGAGGAATAGCTTTCGGCAATATGTTCCCCCATACATTCATTAACAACCCTTTTATAAATTTCTGCCTGGCCTTTGCACAAAAAGAACTCGTCACCGAATTCTGGGACAATTGTTTCCTTTTTCTTTTCAATGACGATGTTCTTCTTGAAGATGTAAGTGTTCTTATACTTTTCCATGTTTTAGTCGTTTAGGATTTCCCTATCATGATTGACCCTTGAAGGATTGTATTTCTCGTCAAATTCCTGGTCAGTCATGAAAAGGATAGTAAAACAATCAATGAGTGCCATAATTCCAAGGACCAAAAGTGGAATAAGACCAATAATAGCCCAAGACAATAGGATACCGACAATGCACCAGATAAGGTATTTCTTACCTTTTGCTTGTTCGTTCAAATAAAACCAATGAATTCCCCATACTCCGAGGAAAAACGCCAACAGTGCGGCTACAATTTTTTCTTTCATAATGTAAAGTGTAATATATTATCTGTTATGGTTGTTTTTTATGCTTAAAGTGTAATATTTGCTACTTTAACTTTTATTGGGTTATCTCCATATCTGATTTCCGGGAACATTGCCTCCATCTTCTTTGGGACCCTGATATTTATTTCTCCATCCGTCATCAATATTTGTTGTGGGGCATACATTATATCACCGTCATCCCCAAAATCATCATGTTTTGTCGTGAAATATATCTTTGGTTTCCTGTCAGATAAATATTTCACGCCCGTCTCATCACCAACAAAATACCACAGTTCCATCGCATGCGCCGTGCCTTCTTCATCTCTGGCAGAAAGTTCCATCTCACACATAATCAGGCGGTCAATTAACTTATCTTTCGGCAGTTCACTATATGCGTCCATCTTAAGTTTAAATTCATTCACCATTTTCATTATGTCAACGGGGTTTCTCTCATTACTCTTTTCCATCTCTTTTCTTTCTATATTCGTTCAACAAATTCTTTATCTCTGAATAGGAACCCTCAGGCATTGGGATGTATAATCCGAGTGTGCGTTCCCAAATGTATTTCTTCTTTCGCTCGTAGTATTCCTCTTTCGTTATCTTTTTCAAGAGGTAATCGTTGCGGATGGTCTTGTATGTCAGGTTGTCTTCAAGGCGGTAGTCAACCTGTTCATAATCATATACATACAGGTCCACATCAGTAAGTTTCTCTTCAAGGAGCTTCAGTATCCTTTCCCGGTCTCCACCACCTTCAAATTCTGAACTTCCGATGATTGTGGTGGCAACTCGTTTACCTTGAAAATTCCTGTTTATGAGTTCAAGACATTTCTCCAACGCCCCATAATCAACGGTGTCCGGTATCTTGTCAGGTCTGTACCTCCCACGGCTTATATAACAAAGGCAGAAAATTGGGCCTACGCTATCTTTCACCACCCGGACGGTTCCAAGTTTTCTAGGGTCTCCATATGCCGACTCCTTGTTGCGTTCAGCCACCCATTTGAAACTGACGGCGACCTTGTGTGGAAATCCGTTGCCCATAGTATTCATGATGTTAAGACCCACGAGCACAACGTCATAGTCCTTAACATCATAAATCAGGTCCTTGTCTTCAATAATTGTCATGCCGGTTTTAAATCAAATTTTGTAAACAATACCGAATTGCTACTTCACAGGCTTGTTCATAGGAATCTTCATAAAACAAAGATTCATCCCCTCTTTGTTCAGAATGTATGTAACCCTTGTATTTCCTATTATGGCATTCAACCCACATATCAATCTGATGCACTTCTCTCAGCCACTTCATTGCCTCCCATAATGTTGGTGCAGCCCATACCTTTGCTTCTTTTTTCCTATTATCACAACCATAATCATAAAGGTATCCACCTTCTACATATTCAATTTCATTTTCAAGACCTTCAGACTTCAAATCACATTCCTCATCAAAACTAATAGGCACACCTTTGTGATACACAGCATCACCATAACACTTATAACACCAATGTTTAAACCCTTTCTCTTTCAGGAGTTTAGCCACCTCAAAGGAAACATAATCTTCAGTAACCATAATCTATTCAATTTTATACATACCTTCAGGTGCTTCAAGAGCAAGTCCCATAGGAATTAGACCACGATAGTCAAAATGATGGGAATTAAGCCAATCAGTATATTCATAGAATGTTTCTCTATAAACTTTTTCTTGACCCTTTGTATAGACATTACCAGATTCATCAATCTCACCATACCAATCCATTGCTGTGTATAATTCATCCTTTTCTTGTTCAGTCATGCTTGACATAGGACGAAGATAAGGTTTAATATTCGAAATATCCACATCAGTACCCTCTTTGTACAGATAAGCATTATAGATACCAGGCTCAATAAAAATAATCTCGTCATCAAGCAATTCAATATGTTCGTCCATTTCATCATTGAACGATACTACCTTTACTTGACATTTTACCGTGCCAAACGCCAATCTCATGCAAAGGTCTTTCAGTAAAAGGTTTCTTTCTTCTTGTGTCATATTTCCTTATCTCCATATATTTCTTTATATGCTTTAAATATATCACATTTTTGGCATTTATCTTTTTCTGGTATGCATCGTACATTACACCAATGTTTAGCCACTTCGTATTCTGCTTTAGTCATACATATCTTCTGGTGCTTCAAGTGCAAGTCCCTTATCAATTAATCCACGATAGTCAAAATGATGTTGGTTGCAGAAGTCAATATATATTTCCAAATCTTCCGGGCTTAAAAAGTCATTTCCTCCATAGAAAGATAAACATCCATCTTCATCAACGGTGCAAGGATTATCATATTCACGAAAAATACCCTCTAATTCCTCTCTTTCCTCTTCAGTCATACTTGACATTGGACGAAGATAGGGTTTGCATTCATTTATTGATGTCGGCGTTAGCGGAATCTCGTTTTCTGTCACCCCAATTCTACCGTCGTCGAAGACAGCAATTACCTTAAACTTGGTATTGGGAAAATTTTTGTGATGCGCATATGTTCCATAAGGCAACCTCGCACAGAGGTCCTTAAGTAACAACTGTTTTTCTTCTTTTGTCATCTTACACTAATATTTACATAATACAAACATTCATCCGCAGTTATCATACCATAATCAAATAACTTTCTACCAAGTTTTCTAATCAATGGTTTCAAAAAATTATAAAATGAAAAGTATTCCAAAATTTGAACTTCATTAGACATAATGAAGTTCAAAACTTGCATTGCTATCTCCTTATCATTTCCAGTAAAAATATCATCCTTTTTATTTAGAGGAATATGCTCATCTTTACAATATAATATGAAATCTTTTAGATGTTTAATTTCTTCTTGTGTCATAATTTTTAATGTTTTGTTTTCTTACTTTACAAAAACCATACCAAAAGTATCAATTTTATTTATACATTCCTTTAGGCGCTTTAAGAGCCAAACCCATAGGAATAAGACCACGTTCCTCAAAAGGAATTGAGCCACGATAATCAAAATGGTTGGCGATAAGCCAATCAATTCTTTCTATATTCCCATATAAATCAGAACCAAAACCAAATACAAATTTTTCGCGTTCTTCATAAGTCATGCTTGACATTGTTCGAAGATATGGTTTGAATTCAGATGAATATACAGAACCATTTTTATAGATGAAATATCCTTCATCATCTATAATGCCACTAAGTACTATATCTTCTTCTTTCCATCCTTCAGAATCTTTATATGTGACCTTACAAATAAGATTGGATTTCAACCTTCCACAAAGGTCCTTAAGTAACAACTGTTTTTCTTCTTCTGTCATAACTTATTCCTCTTTTTTTTATTTGCTTTTTAATATACAATAATCATGCCAAACTTATTCATACATTCCTTCTGGTGCTTCTAATGCCAACCCCTTATCAATCAAGCCACGATAGTCAAAATGGTGGGTGTTGAGCCAATCAATGGTTGAAAGACCAAGGATATAGTCATCAATTCTAAAACCAGTCTTATGATATAATTCCTCCTTCTCTTCCTCGGTCATACTTGACATTGGACGGAGATATGGCTTAATCTCCTTTCGTCCGTATTGAATATCATGTAGCCAAAAAGCATCAAGAGTAAGGATGCCATCTTCATCTTCGTAATGATGAAGAACATTTATTTTAACCCCATAAGGCAACCTTGTACAAAGGTCCTTAATCAATAAGTTCTTTTCTTCCTGAGTCATATCATTTACTGTTTTTTCCAAGTTCATAAAAGTGGCGGGCGAACTCAACTTCAAAACATGGATTATACATCTCTTTCCAATCTACACATTCCTCGCCATCTTCAATATCATAGGTTTTTCCGGCTTTGCGATACATACCATAGAATTTATCAAGTTCTCTCTCAACGTCCACCTCCGACTGCTGCTCTTTCTGCTTTTCAAGGTAGGCAATCCATTTTGGAAATTTGACACTAATATTATCTCCACCACTATAATGCTTAAAGTATTCGATAATCTCTTTCCTCATCCTTTCATCCTCATCTGTAAAAGAATCGGCATTTTCTTTACACGTTTCGGAGATATGTAAAGATTCTTTCTGTTTTTCGAGCCAATCAATCATATCATATACAGCAACAGTACCATTTGGCAATCCAGTTGGTTTATCACCTTGTTCTTTAATGTACCTTTTAATTTCTCGAAGCATCCTCTCGTCCTCGCTCTCACGTAGTTCAGGGATAAGGGTTTGGATTGCTTCTATATCTTTATCATCTAAAGCCAATTTATCAAAACGAGCCTTAATTCTTTTTATTGCTTCTTCTTTTGTCATATTATTGCCAAATTACTTCTACTGTTATCTCTCCATTTTCATCATCCCACTTACATTGCTTGCAGATATTCGGGAAATCCTCACTCGTCTCTGGATACCACTCAGAAAGTATATCTCCAATTTCATACGGGTATATTTCAGCAGCATGCAGGCAAAGACAATTCATGCTTCCCATAAACCAGGAATGTTCAACATCAGGTTCATCATCAAAGGTGAAAAACATAACGCCACTTCGCACATATGTTACCGTCAGTTTTCTCCAACGCATTTTTTCACCATCGTAATGCCAGAATTTCCTGCCGACCTTGATGTACGCCTTAACTGCCTCATCATGTTTGCAGAAAAGGTCATATAAACGTGTGGCAAACGTAGTGCGGCTATAATCTTTGTTTATGAAATCAAGTATTTGTTGTTCTATGTTATCCTTTTCCATATCTAAATCAAATTTTCTAAACAATATTTTATTGCTGCTTCACACGCTTCCTCATAAGTTTTGAAGTAAGTTTGTTCGCAAGGACTAATCTCTTCAAATCGGTCTTTTCTTCTTCTTATCACAATGTAATATTCATTGTCATACGGTTCTACATAGGAATCAAGACAAATGGAAATATCATAGTTATGCACTTCCCTCAACCACTTTATTGTCATTTGAAGAGTTGGAGCCAAATAACCCTCAACATTATTGTTAAGACTATATTCATAAACATACTGTTTGGCTGCAGCATCTACAGATTCCCTGTTAACAACTGTTTCACCTTCGACAAACCATGACGCCCCCACAAGAGTTTGTGAGTCACCATGTGATTCCCACACTTTATAACATGGGCCGTTAAACCCTTTTTCTTTCAAGAGTTTAGCCACCTCAAAGGAAACGTAATCTTCTGTTATCATATTCTAAATCAAATTTTCCAGTGTATATCTTATTGCTTCTTCACAGGCTTCTTCATAAGTTTTGTATCCATCATAATCGCATTCGGCAATTTTCTTAAAAGTACCAGAAAGTTGAAAAATACAAAAACCATATTCATAATACCATTTATTGTCATCATCAAGGTCAAAGATGGTATTAACTTCTATACCTATTTTCTTTTCTTCCCTTAACCATTTCATAGTCATTTGAAGAGTTGGGCGTCTATACCAATCTCCATTTAGTGTCTTATGGGCTAAATATTTTGTTCCATCTCCAACATAAAACCAAAAAGTTGGCTCATCAAACCCCTTTTCTTTCAGGAGTTTAGCCACCTCAAAGGAAACATAATCTTCAGTAATCATAGTTATTTTTAATTTTTCATTTTACTTTTTTAATATGCAATAATCATGCCAGAAATTATCTTCTATAACATTAAATCAAATTTTCAAGACAATATTGTATCGCTTCCTCACAAGCTTCTTTATAAGAAGGATGATTAACAACTTTATATGGAATATAAGTTTTCATCTCAGTATAATGGTCTTCGACAGTCTCTTTTAGGGAAGTTATTTTATTGTTCCAACCTAATATAATATCATAATCAACGACACAATGTAAACCATATACTTCTCTTAACCACTTCATTGCCATTTGAAGAGAACACACATCTATAATTTCATCGTCCATGTTATGTAAGTATCCCTGTCCAGGGTTACGTCTTAAAAACTCCCCATTGATGTATACCCCCCTAAAAGAATCATAGGGTACAACAAACCCCTTCTCTTTCAGGAGTTTTGCAGTTTCAAAGGAAACATAGTCTTCATTCATATTTCGTCGTTTCGTTTATGTAGTCAAAATAATATCTTCTACCATTAGCACCTTCACATATATCCGGAAGACAACGAGCATACATTCCGCGCACATCACCTAACGCCATGTTTTTACTACAGGTTGCAACCCATTTTTCCTTTGGAAGTTTGCGCATATGGTCATCAACCGTATAAAGATATGGGTATATCAATGCTGGGCAATTTTTACATTTATCCGGAGTCATGTCTAATTGTCTTTATACATTCCTTCAAGTGCTTCAAGTGCAAGACCCTTTTCAATCAATCCACGATAGTCAAAGTGATGGGCATTGAGCCAATCGAAGGTCTCTAACGTCGGGACATACTCTCCAAATTCTTCGTGATAAAGACTTAGCTCCTCATAAGTTATTCTTTCTGACCCTATCATACTTGACATTGGACGAAGATATGGTTTGATGTCGTCTACCTTATAAACTTTATAGTAGTTGATGTAGCCGTCCTTGTCTATGTCTTCCAGAACTTCCACAACGGACATTTCTTGGTCCCACTCATAGTTCCAAGAATCTCTGCAATATTTTACGCCATAAGGCAATCTTGCAGAAAGGTCTTTCAGTAGCAATCGTTTATCTTCTTGTGTCATATCTGTTAATTAAATTCAACCAATTTCATTTCTCCAACAAATTTATATTCATTTGGCATACTTTTACAATTTCCACTAACAATTTCATAAACAACATCATATGAAATGCTTCGCAAAGTGAAGATTTTTCTCATAGTTAAAGTGGAAACACCAACGTCACTATATCCTTTACTATCATGAAACCTTTTTATGCCTTCATATATGCTGTTTTGAATTTCATCATCTGTTAAACGATTTCCTTCCCAGTCTTCTCTATCGGCGTGAGTGATTATATATTCTTCAATAAACTTATTATCAGCAGCAATGTCAAATTCAACCATGAAAGTTGGAAGCAGTTTTGCATAGTCCAACAATTGCTTCATAATGTCAATTGTCTTATATTTTAAATTTTTATCCATTTTTATTCTCTTTCTAAATCAAATTTTCCAAACAATATTTAATTGCTGCCTCACAGGCTTCTTCATAGATACTAAATGTTTGTGGATGTTCTTTTAACAATTCATAATAATATTTCTGGCACTCATCATCAAACCCCTTCTCTTTAAGAAGTTTGGCGGTTTCAAAAGAGACGTAATCTTCTGTTATCATATTACCCATCCGATTTCAATCATTTTATTACCGTATTCATCTTCAATGGCATAACCTCTAACAGGGTCAATACCAATGATTTTGACTTTTGAACCTTCTGTAAAAATGCCTGCCATTGATTCGTGTCTCTTTCTGGTAACAATCCAATCGCCTATTTTATTTCCCTTTGTAATTGTAATGTAGGCCATAATTAATCTAGTTTAGTTTTATACATACCTTCAGGTGCTTCAAGAGCCAATCCTTTTTCAATCAATCCACGATAATCAAAGTGGTGGGCATTAAATAAATCAAATGTTTCAATAGTATAGTTTTGTACATACATTCTTTGGTAGTTGAGCCTATCATTTAACTCCGTGTCTGAAATCATATTCATGGAACAGACAACTTTCTTTTCTTCTTCAGTCATGGAGGACATTGGACGGAGATAGGGTTTGATTTCCCTTATCGAATGTCTTCCAGCCAATCTTTTAGTCACAATTTCTGCTCCTACATATTCTGGTACACATTCAACGAGCAATTTGGGAGTATCTTTTTGCCACGAATATGCATCAACATAAACTCCATAAGGCAACCTCGGACAAAGGTCTTTCAATAGCAATTGTTTTTCTTCTTTTGTCATAGTCTATTCAAGTATAACTTTATTCTTTGAAGAAGTTCTTCTTAATATGTACCAATACACGCACCATCAAAGGCAAGTTGCATAAGAGTGAATACATCCTTTTTCAACTGTTCTTTTTCTTCCTGTGTCATAACTTATTTTTCCTTTGTTGTTCCGTGATGGAATTTCATTTGCTTTCCATTTCCTACTATAACTTTTTGAAACTAAGAGGAAAATCGTGATAAGTATCCAAATAATCCTGTACTCCCTTCACATCATTATCATCAAATACCTTGAATTCCTCGTCCTTGTACCAACCTTCTTCTTCCGTATAATGGTTGTATTCTCGTGTAATAATAATCATTTACTCTCCTCCTTTGCTTTTAATCCAAGTTCATAGAAGTGGCGGGCGATGTCAATAGCGGACGGATATTCGCCACTATTTTCATGGGCATAGTATCCTGTGAAACCTGATAGCACTTTTTCCAAATCCACCTTCGGCTGCTCCTGCTTCATCCAATCAGCATCATCATCATAAGGCCACCACCCATTTTCTTTGAGATAACTCCTTATT
>ODAJ012151551.1_pt1 | contig 19522 bp, 13 predicted proteins | sample 1539241 | NCBI WGS metagenome assembly ODAJ01 (sample SAMN02144231, study PRJEB22623) | gut metagenome | biome: sheep rumen | host: Ovis aries | place: New Zealand | reverse complement strand
GATACGGGGGGCTTGACTGCGACTTCAGCTGTATAGATAAAAGGCTTGCCGGCCTCGATCTGGGTCACATTGATCTCGGGATTGGAGACAATATCCTCGCCGCTCTCTTTTGCGGCATCGGGATAAGAACTGTTGATGCAGTCGTTTGCGGCATCCTCGTAAAAGATCGCTGCGCCGTACATCTTCTCAAGAACCTTCCTGGGTGTTTTGCCCTTGCGGAAACCAGGGACGTTCATTCTGTTCTTCTGCCGGTTGTAGACCTTATTGATCGCTTTATCAAAATCCTCGGCACTCACTTCGATCGTGAGTCTCACCATGCTTTTTTCCAGTTTCTCAACACTTACACTCATTGTTACCTAAACCTCCAAACAAGTTTTACAGTATCTCTATTCGCTGCACATTGCCCGTGCGAGTCCTCAGCCGGTTCAGGCCGGTTCTCCCGGACAAAAAGGCGTTCGCCCAATTGCGCAGCGATCACAATGCTCCGCATTGTCTGAATCGGCGAACGCGAACATAGCAAAGTCATAGCAAAATCACAACTAAACAGCTACGTTCACACAAGTACATTGCATTATAACACAAGTCACAGTCCTTTTCCAACAAAAAATAGAAAAAAACAGGACGGGGTCAAACCCCGCCCTGCGCTTTTTCTCTATTGGACTGCCGGCGCTCCCGGCGCCGGAAGCTCATTGCCTGTCATGCAGGTGAGATCACTCACTGCAGAATGCAGGTCTCATCCATGTGGCCGTCGCGGTACATGGAGAACTGATCCATGGGATAATCCTTGAGGTTGGCGAGAACCTTACGGCCGTCAGCCTGCTTGATGAGGCCTTCACGTGCGCGCTTGATCTCCATCTCGGTTCTGTGTCTGGAAGGACCGCCGACGCAGCCGCCTTCGCAGATCATGCCCTCGACGAAGTCTTCAGGAAGTCTTCCTGCCTTGAGCAGGGTCAGGGTCTTCTTGCAGGCATCGCCTCCGGCGACCTGAACGAGCTTGATACCCGAGGTATCCTCGCCGCGCTCCTGCATGCACTCGAGAACCGCCTTGGCAACACCGCCGGAAGTGGCGAAGCGTTTGCCCCATACGGAGGATTCCTGGTAGGAGTTGTCGGCCGGTTTGACCTCGACGCCCTTGGAACGCATCAGGGCGCGGAACTCACCGTAGGTGATGACATAGTCTGCATTATCCGGAATCGTAGGATCCGCTGCTTCGGACTTCTTGGCAATGCAGGGTCCGAGGAAGACAGTGATGCAGCCGGGGTGTGTCTTCTTGAGGTAACGGGAAATCGCGCACATCGGGGAAACGATGCTGGAGACATTCTCCTGGAATACCTTGGGGAAGTGCTGACGCTGCATATTAATGAAAGCAGGGCAGCAGGAAGTTGTCATCTTCTTGCCTTCGTGAGCTGCTTCCGTCCACTCAAGAGACTCATAGGCAGCTGTCATATCGCCGCCGAGACCGACTTCTACCATATCCGCAAAGCCCATCTCCTTGAAAGCATTCTTGATGGAAAGCATGGTGATATCAGGACCGAACTGTCCCTCAGTTGCGGGAGCGACCATGGCGATGACCTCATCACCGGCCTTGATATGGCGGATGATCTCGGTCAGATAAGTCTTGGAACCGATGGCGCCGAAGGGGCATGCATGGATGCAGTGGCCGCACTGGATGCACTTGCTCTCGTCGATATTGCAGATGCCGAACTCGTCATACTGAAGAGCGCCCACAGGGCAGGCACGCTTACAGGGGCGGACCAGATGCGCGATCGCGCCGTAAGGGCAGGCATTTGCGCACATACCGCACTCTTTGCACTTGGAAGGATCGATTCTGGTCCTGTGGTCGCCGATCGAAATAGCGCCGAAACGACATGAATTGATGCAGGCCTTGCCCATGCACAGACGGCAGTTGTCTGTCACGGTATAAGCAGCAAGAGGACACTCCTCACAGGCAGGACGGATAACCTGCACAATATTCTTGGAATCACTGTCAGGATCCGGATTCAGACCCAGGGAAAGGCGGATTCTCTGTTTGGAAACCTCTCTCTCTTTATAAACACAGCAGCGATAGGTAGCAACAGGTCCGGGACTGATCTCTAAAGAGAGCTGTTTGAGGGACTCATCATTGATGTTGTCATCCCATGCAAGTCCGGCCACTTTTTCCATAATACTATGTTTAAGACGAACTAATGTAGCATCATTGGTTACCATACTCATTTCCTCCTGAATAACTCTCTGCCCCCTGCCGGTTTCATATATGACGAGCAGGAAACCCACCTCGGTTCCTGCAGTCGTCTGCCTTAATCGCTCAGAATTCAGCTTCACGATTTGTCAATATTGTATCAAACACAAAGCAAAATAACCACTGTTTTTTATGGAAACATAGACCAATTTTCCAAATCCATAGAAATGATGCATAAGGCTATGCACTTTGGTCTTCATTTTCGTTTGTTTTCCGTTTGCATCTTTTCCATTAGACGTTCTGTATCGGATGCGTTACAATAGAAAGCGAAAACCGACACCGCAGGCAGGCTCCCGGGGCTTCCCTGCAGCTGTCACAGCGATTGTCCTGCAGACCAAAAAAGGAGTATATATGTTTGAAGCAAAAACAGATCTGAAGACCGCCATTTTCTTTGCTGACGGCTGTGAAGAGATCGAAGGCCTCACTGTCGTGGATCTTCTGTACAGGGCGGGGATCCCCTGCACAAAAGTATCGATCAACACTGTCCCGGAAGTCACATCTTCCCACGAGGTCACATTCCGCACAGACACTACCATCTCGGAGCTTGACTTTGATGAGTACGATATGCTCATCCTTCCCGGCGGCGTACCGGGAACACCCAATCTGCGCGCCTGCGGTCAGCTCATGGACCAGGTCGTCTCCTTCAGCAAAAAGGGAAAACAGATTGCGGCAATCTGTGCGGCACCCGGCATTTTTGCGGAGCTCGGCCTCCTCAAGGATATTCCTGCGACCTGCAATCCTTCGCGGGATGAATTGCTCAAAGAAAGCGGCGCCCGCCTTACACACGACAAAGTCGTCGTCAGCGGCAATATCATCACCAGCCGCGCAATGGGGACTGCCATCCCCTTCGGACTGGCCATCGTCGCCCACTACCTCGGGGAAAACACTGCCCGTGCACTCGGGGAAAATATTCTGTACTATAATGCGTAAGTGATCGTCTCATCTTACCCGGGTCTCAAAAAGACTGCCGGGGTATGCAAAAAGCCTCTGTGCCGCGGCGCAGAGGCTTTTTCCTTTTTCATTCAGCACTTTTCATTCAGCGTTTTTCATTCAGCGCTTTTCATTCAGCGCGAATATATTTCAGCGTAACCCAGTATTTTTGCCGAGAGCTCTTTTGTGAACACATCGGAGCGCACACGCCATTTCCAGTTGTCTCCAAGTGTGGACGGCGTGTTGATCCTGGCCTCGCTTCCAAGGTAGAGATAGTCCTGCAGGGGGATGATGCAGGTATCCGCCACGCTCATCATGGCAGTCCGGATCATTGCCTCCACCGCGGCTGCCCGGTCCTTTACTCCCAGATAGCGGAGGGCGTACTCGCGGACTCCCGGATCTGTATTTTCGATCCATCCCCGGGAAGTATCGTTATCGTGGGTCCCCGTGTATACGACACAATTATGATTGTAATTGTGCGGCTGGTAATCGCTGTCACTTTTGGCGTCGAAGGCAAACTGCAGCACTTTCATGCCCGGGAAGCCGGTCTCTTCCAGAAGCTCATGCACTTCGGGGGTGAGGAAGCCCAGGTCCTCGGCGATGACCTGCCGGTCACCGATGACATCCCGCAGCGCCTCAAACAGTTCCATACCGGGTCCCTTTACCCAGGTCCCGTTCATAGCAGTGTCTTCGTTCGAGGGAATCTCATAATAGGACTCAAATCCGCGGAAATGGTCGATCCTGACCGCGTCATAGAAGAAAAATGCGTGCTCCATGCGGGACTTCCACCAGGAAAACTCCTGCTCTTTGTGCTTGTCCCAGTCATAGATCGGATTGCCCCAAAGCTGGCCGGTGGCCGAAAAGGCATCCGGAGGGCAGCCCGCAACCACAGAGGGTCTGCCTGTCTCATCCAGTTTAAACAGGTCCGGATGGCTCCATGTATCCGCGCTGTCCAGCGCGACATAGATGGGGAGATCTCCCAGGATCCGGATCCCTTTTTTGGCGGCATATGCCTTGACTGCCTTCCACTGGCGGAAAAACATATACTGCATAAAGCAATAGAAGCGGATCTGATCCTGCAGCTCTTTGCGCCAGTATTTCACAGCGTCAGGCCTGCGCAGCCGGATATCTTCCTCCCAGTCCATCCACGCCGCATTCTCAAAACGGCCTTTCAGAGCACTGTAGAGGGCATAGTCCTCCAGCCAGTCCTTGTTGTCCGCGATATATGTCTCAAATGCGTACCTGTCCCGGTTGTGAGAGGCATCTGCCCATTTCTCATTCGGGTGCAGGGCATAGGGGCTGTTTTCATAGGCATGATGCAGGAGCAGATACCGCACCTGATAGATCCGGCCGTAATCTATATAAGAAGGATTACTTCCAAAATCATACAGATCCGTCTCTTCCCGGGTGAGATACCCGTCGCCGATCAGCTGTTCCAGATCGACAAAATACGGATTGCCGGCAAAAGTCGAGAATGACTGGTAGGGCGAATCACCGTACCCCGTCTGCCCCAGCGGCAGTATCTGCCACCAGGTCTGACCTGATTTCTCAAGAAAGTCAACGAAACGATAGGCTTCCGTGGAAAAGCAGCCGATTCCGTATCTGGACGGAAGACTGGCAACCGGAAGCAGGACGCCACAGGTCCGTTTCATGGCATTTCCTCCCCAAAATATATTACATTTACTTACTGCGGGCGGTCAGATGGGCTGCCCCACTGTATTTTGCGCACCATGGCAACAAACTCGCCGTTTGTGCGGGTCCTGGCAAACAGGTCCAGGGCCTGTGTCACAGCCTGTTCAGCGCTCAATCCGTTAAAGGATCGCCGGATAATGCTCATGGCATTCTGTTCGTCCGGGGTCAGCAGCAGGTCATCCCTGCGCGTTCCGGAACGCACGATATCGATCGCGGGGAAAATACGGCGCTCTGAGAGCCGCCGGTCAAGAACAAGCTCCATGTTGCCCGTTCCTTTGAATTCCTCAAAGACAATGTCATCCATTTTACTGCCGGTATCGATCAGGGCAGTCGCCAGAATGGTCAGACTTCCTCCCTCGCGCATGTTTCTTGCCGCGCCGAAAAACCGCTTGGGCATGTGGAGGGCCGCGGGATCAAGACCTCCCGAAAGGGTCCGGCCGCTGGACGGCTCTGTAATATTATAGGCCCTGGTCAGACGGGTGATGGAATCAAGAAGGATCATGACATCCTTTTTGTGCTCGACCAGACGTCTGGCACGCTCGATCGCCATTTCAGAGACACGTTTGTGGTGCTCGGGAAGTTCGTCGAAAGTGGAGTAGATCACCTCCGAGTCAGGTCCCTCGATCGCTTCGCGGATATCCGTCACTTCCTCCGGCCTCTCATCGATCAGAAGCACGATCAGATGGATCTCCGGGTTATTGTATTTGACAGAACGCGCCACTTCCTTGATCAGGGTCGTCTTGCCTGCCTTGGGCGGAGATACGATCATACCGCGCTGTCCCTTGCCCACAGGACTGATCAGATCCATGATGCGCATGGAAATGCTGCCGCCGGTCCTCTCAAGGCGGATCCTGTCATCCGGAAATACAGGCGTCATATCTTCAAAATTGTAGCGCCGTGTCGCTTCCTCGGGGGAAAAGCCGTTGACCGACTTGACATAGAGAAGGGCACTGAATTTCTCTCCCTGCGTGCGCACGCGGATATTGCCCACAATGATATCGCCGGTCTTGAGTCCGAAGCGGCGGATCTGGCTGGGAGCCACGTAGATATCATTCTCGCCGGGCATATAATTGGCACAGCGGATAAATCCGAACCCGTCCTGCATGACCTCCAGAATGCCGTTTGCCATCTGGCCGCTGTCGAGCTCTGTATTCAGTTCGTCCTTGTGCAGGACAGGTGTATCGGGCCGTCCCGGCTGGTAAAATCTCGACAGTCTTGCACCGGCCGACTCCGGATTTCCTTCCTGGGGAGTATTCTGATATGCAGGGATCTGGCTGGGTCCCTGGGCTGTCATTTTCGGATCATCGTTCTGCCTTGCAGCCTGTTCATCCCCATATGCAGGTGTCTGTTCGCGGACGACTGCCTCATCCGTTTCCGGCAGAGCACCCATATAGGAATTGGTATTCGGAGCAAAGCCCTGTCCCTGTTCGGAAAGCCGTGTCCTCCCGGTCTGTTCCATGCCGGCGGCTCTGTCGGAACCGGCTTCATTCAGACGGCTGAAATCCCGCTGGGAATCTCCGGTCCGGTTTCTGTCCTGAGGGGATCCGAATCCGCTCTGCCCGGACTGTCTGACGGGGCGGTTCTGGCGCCCGTTCTGTGTATTCTGACGGTCATCCCTCCGTATACGGCCAGCATTGTTCTGTCTGCGCCCGGCCCCGGTCCCCGGATTATAATTGCCGGCTCCCTGACGTCCTCTCTGGACACCCTGGCTCCTCTGCCTGACGCGGCTGCTGTCACCTGCCGCGCTCTTATCCTTTCGATCATAATCGGAAGGGCCGGCAGCGGTATTCTCCTGGCCCTGCCGGTCATTTCCGCTCCTCTGACGCGGCGGATTGTCTCCCTCCGTCCTGGCGGCAGATTCCTGTCCGGCGCCATCCTGTCCGTCCGCACTGCGGGAAGTCCCTGTCACATCTTCGGCTTCCTTCCCGCCGGCTCCGCCGGCTTCATCGCGGGCCTGTCTGACGCCGTCCTGCGCCCCCTGGGCTGCTTCCTGCATCTGCCGTCTCTGTATTCTTTCATTTCTGAGAAGGATCGCCTCCTCCTCATCTTTTTTCAGCATCGCATCGATCAAATCTGCCTTTTTGAGGGTTGAGATCCTGCGCATCCCCCTGTTTTTTGCGATCTCACGAAGATCATGCAGTGATATGGACTCATATCGTTCTCTAGTCATTCATTTTCCTCCAAGTATTCTATGATCCCACATGCAGGTAAAGGAGCTCCACGCTCAACAATCCCCCTGCTGTGCTTAAAGCGATTATTCATTCCGGACATCAAGCGGCCGGTGTGTCCATGGGACATTGCGCGCAGCAATAACAAAGCGGCGTCCTCTTGTCCGCTTATGCATACATGTCTGCGGGCACCCTCCCGTGACCACAAGTATTAAAAATGCACTGCTATAAAAAATGCACTGATCTGAGAAAAATACTTCGCCAGACGTGTCTGCGTCCTGCAGGCACACAAAAAATATCTGAGTATATAATTATTATGCGATAAAAATGGAAACTTATATGCCGATTGATGAAATAAGCTGGCAGGTCGTGCTGCACCCGCTATCCGCAGTGGTCACGAAAACACGCTGCCGCAGATCCGTCGGGATCTATGCTGCGGCAGATACACCCGGTTACCGACAACAGACATGGCTGCTAAGCGCACACACGGCATACATATGACTTGATCATAGATTCGGCAGGAAAATCCATCCTGTCCTTTGATGATGTACTTAGAGAGCATTATAGACCAGTCAAAATAGATTTTCAATGAGATATCTGTATATGTCTGTGTTTTTTTCATCCCAGCGGCCCGCTATAGCCTCCGCCGAGGCGGCATCCGGGACAGCTATTTTCACTTCCAGAAGGGTGACATCCTTCTCTTTTACTGACATGCGGACTTCATAAACACCGGAGGTCATGCGCTCATACACAGCATTCACCTCCCGGTCCTCCCTGATCTGACGGCCGTTTTCGACGAGCCATGTGTCCACCTGACTGCGGATCTGGGGGTTCAGACGGGCCCCGAAGAAACCCAGGGCCTGGATGCCGGCATCGGTCAGCTTCAGAAATTTCTTGTCTCCGCGCAGCACAATGCGGACCAGCCCCTGTTTTTCAAGCTGGTCATAACTCTCCGCCAGGGAGACAAAATTCGCATAACCGCTCTCCAGGAGGAAGGAGGAAAGCATTCCCTGTGTCACTTCCCCCTCCGCGCGGTCAAGCATATAAAGAATGATCAGTTTATAGACGGTAAAAACATTGTCCATTATTCATCTCCGCCGTTACACGTCCCTACGGGAAGGTCTTTGCAGTTACGTTTATTCATTCCGGTTTTTCGGATCGCGGTCCAGAAGATCTTCAGCTGTCCGGTAGCGCCCGTCGCCTGTCAGGCGGTACAGACGCTCGCGGATCTGCTGTTCACAGCCGTTTTCAGAGGGTTCGTAGAGTCTGCTGCCTCTGACTTCCTCCGGAAGGTAAGGCTGGCCGCTGTAATGTTCCTTATATAAATGGGCATACTGGTATCCCAGCCCGCGGCCGAGTTTTCCGGCGCCGCCGTAGTGGGAATCCTGCAGATATGGCGGAACAGGCAGATTTCCTGTCTTCTTGACCAGTTCCTTTGCCGAGAAAATGGCGTTGGTCGCGGCATTGCTCTTGGGAGCACTCGCCACATAGCAGGCCGCCTGGGCCAGAATGATCTGCGCTTCCGGCAGTCCGATCCGCTCGCATGCCAGCGAACAGGAGACTGCGACTGTGATCGCCATCGGATCTGCGTTTCCCACATCCTCCGACGCGCAGATCATGATCCTGCGGGCGATGAATTTTGGATCTTCTCCCGCCTCCAGCATCCTGGCAAGATAGTAGACGGCCGCATCGGGGTCAGACCCCCGCATGCTCTTGATGAAGGCAGAAATCGTATCATAGTGATTATCGCCTCCCTTGTCGTACCGCGGAGCCCGCCTCTGAATACATTCCTGGGCAATATCCAGTGTGATCCGCACTTTTCCGTCCGCCGAGGGCTCTGTGGTCAGAACACCGAGCTCGACGGCGCTCAGGGCACGCCTGGCATCTCCGTCCGCAACATCCGCAAGGAAGTCTGCCGCGTCTTCATCGATGGCAGCATTATACATGCCCATGCCCTTTTCGCTGTCGTAGACAGCGCGCATGATCAGGGCCCGCACATCTGCCCGGGAAAGAGGCTTCAGCTCGAAGACCGTAGACCGGGAGATGAGCGCCCCGTTCACCTCAAAATAGGGGTTTTCCGTGGTCGCCCCGATCAGTGTGACCGTACCGTCCTCAACGAAAGGAAGCAGATAGTCCTGCTGGGATTTATTGAAGCGGTGGATCTCATCGATAAAGAGGATCGTCTTTTTTCCGTACATGCCCAGACGGTCTTTGGCGCCCCGCACGGCTTCCTCCATGTCCTTTTTGCCGGAGGTCGTGGCATTGAGCTGGATAAACTCCGCACTCGTGGTATTGGCGATCACCCGCGCCAGTGTGGTCTTGCCGGTGCCGGGAGGTCCGTAAAAAATCAGTGATCCCAGCTTATCCGCCTGGATCGCCCTGCGCAGAAGACGTCCCTTTCCGATGATATGCTCCTGGCCCACGACCTGGTCCAGTGTCACGGGCCGGATCCTGGCGGCCAGGGGAGACTCTGTCTGCTGCTGCTCCTGCCGCATGTAGTCAAATAAATCCATTACTATATAATCTCACTTTCCGAACATGCCGCTCTCCGGAGCGGCATCGCGAGGAAAAAGCCCTGAACGGGTTTCTCCGACGCGATCAGCGGTGGTTTGTGCCGCGTACTCCGGCAGAAAATCCCGACTGACTGCAATCTGCCGTTAATGAACAGCACTCCCTCCGCCGCAGACGCAGTAGAAAGAGTGCCTTCTTATGCTTGTATAGAAAAATCTTATCAGCAGGTCTCACTGCTGCCGGGTTCCGGAAACGATATCCAATACCGGCCCCGAAAATACATTCGGATTATAACAGAATGCATAATTGCGGTCAATGCATGAGCAGCCGGATCAGCCCGGGCGATAGCTGCTGCCCTTGCGAAGTCCCCTGGGATAATGATTTTTGAGCATGCTGCCGGCAGCCTTTCCCCATCCGACAGCACATCCGTCAATGCAGACAAGGCACCACCCCTTAGATATCCCCTCCGGCAAAGAGACTGCCTCTCCCCGAAGCCAGGCATAGGCTTCGGGACGATCCCCCTGCAGATGCATTGTGCGCAGAACCTCATTTTCCGTCAAAGCCATACCCAGTGCATGAGATGGTGTAAAACGTCCCTTTGTAATCTCTCCCAGCTGAAGACCCGGACGCAGAATGCGCAGCCCCTCCAGAGACAGCGAATCTACAGGGACAGGAAGCATATAGAGCGTGTCCCCGAAAAGGAGAAAGTATTCTTCCCCTGACTGTCCCGCGTCGGAGCAATTCAGGTTTTCTCTGCAAAAATCATACCATAAGCGCAGAGCCTCCTCTTTTTTCGGATCTCTTTTCCCGCCTTTTCGTCCTCTGTGCTTTTTCTTTGCGGACACCTCTTTTTTATCAGGTCTTTTTTCATCCCTGCCCTGCGGCCCAACAACTGCAGGACTGCCGTTTTCCCGGAGAAATCCGGAATCATGAATCTGCAAAAGCTGCTCTGCAGTGCATTCGTTTGAGATACTGTCACGGCCTTTTTTTGTAAGCACAGCGGCAAAATGACCTTCCCCTTCCAGCAGGTGAGGCCACAGACGGACTGTTTCCCGGACAGACTGGTCCGGATCTTCCTCACCCGGTACCCATTCGGGTCTTCCTGCGGCAAATCCCCACTTGTCCGGCTGTATAGAGGGCAGGTCGGCGATTGGGACGACAGAGAACTCAGGATGTGCTTTCAGGAAACGGACAATCGTACCTTCATTCTCTTCCGGAGAGAATGTGCAGGTAGAATAGACAAGCCTTCCTCCCGGACGCAGCATGGATGCCGCCTCTTCCATAATCTCCGACTGTCTCTCTGCGCACATACGTACATTTTCCGGACTCCAGTGGGTGAGTGCCTCTTCCTCTTTGCGAAACATTCCCTCACCGGAACAGGGCGCATCAACTACGATCCTGTCAAAAAAAAGCGGAAAACGGGAAGCCAGACGATGCGGAGGCTCATTGGTCACCAGTGCGTTGCGAATCCCCATTCGCTCCAGATTGGAGGACAGAACTCTGGCCCGCTCCGGATGAATCTCATTGGCGACCAGAATCCCTTCCCCCCGCAGGCAGGCTGCCAGTTTCGTGCTCTTGCCGCCCGGTGCCGCACAGAGGTCCAGCACACGCTCCCCCGGCTTTGCACCGCAGAGCACGGCAGGTACCATGGCGCTGGCCTCCTGGATATAATACATTCCTGCCTCATGCCAGGGGAGACGTCCCGGTCGGAAGTCCCGGGAATAATAAAAACCGTCCGGCTCCCATGGGACCTGCTTCAGCTCTCCATCCGCCGATTTTACATCCTGTCCGGCGGCTGCTTTTTGCAGCATGGCCAGAGCCTTTCCCCGTTCCGTCTTGAGCGGATTAAGGCGCAGTGAATAAAGGCGCTTTTGTCTGTAAGAAGACAAAAACGCCGCATATTCTTCCTCTTTCAAAAGTTCCTGCATCCTGTCAGTGAATGCCTCCGGAAGCGGGAGCCCGTTTTCTGTTTCCTTCTGTTCAGCAAAATCTGTCATTTTTCGAATCCTGTCAGAATACCGTTTTTCTGCCTCATTGCCTTTGTCCGCAGTCTTTCGGACTCCGGTCTCATTTCCAGTTGGAATCTCCCTTTGCAATGTCGGCGATCTGCTGCTCAGCATCAACCGCTCCTGAATCCTCACAGTTTCCTTCAGGTCCTGCGGCATGGAGGGCAAGAATCCGCTGGTTTCTGCTCCCCCGATACAAAAGAGTGATATCTTTTTCTGCGAGCAGAAAGCGCCCGTCCACCAGCACATCGATCAGGGACAGCATCTCATCCGTATGGGATGTGTGCTTATCCCCGCCCCGAAGAAGATCTCTCTCATAGGTATAGCCGGTATAGCACCAGACGGTCTTTTTCGGATAGATCCGTTTCACCTTGCGCAGAAGACCCACCAGGACCGACTGATTTTCCGGCTCAAACGGTTCACCCCCCAACAGAGTCAGTCCTTCGATATACTCCGGCATCAGAAGCCGGAGGATCCGGTCCTCGGTCTCCAATGTATAGGTCTTCCCGTAATCAAAGTCCCATGTCTCCGGGTTAAAACATCCGGGGCAGGCATTGCGACAGCCTGATACAAAGAGACTCACCCTCACACCGGGACCGTCTGCAATATCATACTCTTTGATCTGCGCGTACTTCATTTTCTACCTCTCTTTGTTTTCTGCGGGGTCTCAGCCGGAAGGAGCAGGATTTTCCTGATAGTATCCATGATCAGATCGTAGAGCCGGCCGAATACCGGAATGGAGCAGACACTGACCAGGACGGCACTAAAGACAATCATACCCGCAAGATTCAGAACTCTGCTGGAGCGCAGCTTCAGGACAGAGGCGATCAGAATGTATGCGTGAGGCGACAGGAATGTCGACCCCGCGTACACGATCAGGGACGCCTTTCCTATACCGGAAATCCATGTTCTGCGGGCCGGCATCAGCTGAATGACAGCGGCGCCCATGAGAAAAGCAACTGCATAAAACAATATCCTCCACAGAATTCCCTGTGCGTCGGAAAAGCCCTCCGCCTCATAAGTCAGACGAATACTATGTATCCCATAGGGAGTGAAAAAGGCGACGGGTATTCCGATAAGCAGTATGAGGACACCGATCCAGCGGGGAAACTCTCTAAGCTTCCGGATCATCTCCGGTTGGCACATAACGCCCGCTGTGAAGAAGATCAGAAGACTGAAAACAGCGCCATAGCCTGTGTGGAATTCCTCCTGCTTTGTGAGACTGATGAGCAGTCCCAGGATCAGCGACAAGACCAAAGGGTATCTGAAACGAAACAGGTCTTTCTGCAGAAGTTTCCAGAAAAAAACTGCCAGAAGATAATAAAAGGCTGAGGAGGGAAGCAGGATCGAGCCATTGAAAATATCCGTGTTGAAGCTTGCCAGCCCCAGCAAGATCATCCCCCTGGCCATCAATATATATATGCCCTGAAACAGAATATAAGGGAAGAGAGCACCCGTCACAGCCTTTTCTCTTGACCTGTCGGGGTTTTTGGAGAAATAGCCTGTGACAAAGGCAAATACCGGCATATGGAAAAGATAAATGTATTTGATCAATGTAAACTCAACTGCCCCGTCGCGCATATAAACATTGACCACATGGCCGAGAGCGACCAGAAACAGCATGACCGCTTTGACATTATCAAAAAGATAGTCTCTTTCTTTTGTCTTCTTCGGGCCAACAGCCGTTCCCTCATTTTTCATGTCGAAAATCCTTTCCTGCCTTCCCGCAAAACCGGGGTTGATTTACATAGACCGGCCTGCACAGCAAATCTGATCTGCCTGTACAGGCCGGTCTGCAAAAATCGTAAGATTATCCGATCACCCTTTCGGCCGCTTCCAGCGCAGAAGCAATGACCTGGTCCATGTCGTAGTACTTGTATTCGCCGAGTCTGCCGCCGAAGACCACTTTTTCCTCTTTGTCCGCCAGTTCGCGGTAACGTCCGTAGAGTTCTCCGTTCTTTGCATCATTAACAGGATAATAGGGCTCGTCGCCGGGCTTCCACTCGGAGCTGAACTCCCTGCTGATGACAGTCTTTGGCAGATCCTCCCCCTTTTCATCTTTACCGAACTCGAACCATTTGTGCTCGATGATCCTGGTCCAGGGCGTCTCTCTGTCGGTATAGTTGACCGCTGCGTTGCCCTGGAAGTTGGGCATATCAAGGACCTCTGTCTCAAAGCGCACGCTTCTGTACTCAAGCGCGCCATAGCAGAAATCAAAGAAGGCGTCGATGGGACCCGTGTAGATCACCTTGTCGGCAAAGGAATCCCATTCCGCACGGTTTTCCAGATAATCACAGTTCAGACGCACTTCAATGCCGTCCAGCATGTTCGCGACCATCTTTGTATATCCACCCACAGGAATTCCCTGATACAGGGCATTGAAGTAGTTGTTGTCAAAGGTCAGGCGGACCGGCAGTCTCTTGATAATGAAGGCGGGAAGCTCTGTGCAGGGACGTCCCCACTGTTTTTCGGTGTAGCCCTTTACAAGCTTCTCATAGATATCCGTGCCGATCAGACTGATCGCCTGTTCCTCCAGATTACGGGGTTCCGTGATGCCGGCGGCTTTTCGCTGCTCTTCGATCCTGGCAGCTGCTTCCTGCGGTGTCACTACGCCCCACATGCGGTTGAAGGTGTACATGTTAAAGGGCAGGGAGTAGAGCTCTCCGTGATAATTTGCCACAGGCGAATTGGTAAAACGGTTGAATACTGCAAAATGGCTGACGTATTCCCAGACTTCCTTGTTGTTTGTATGGAAAATGTGTGCGCCGTACTTATGAACATGAATCCCTTCGATCTGTTCTGTATAGACATTTCCCGCGATATTGGGACGCTTGTCGATCACCAGCACCTGCTTGCCGGCTTTCTTTGCCTGCTGAGCAAATACCGCACCGAACAATCCCGCCCCGACAATTAAATAATCATACTTTGCCATCTTTCCCCTTCCTTTCTACTCTTGGTTTTTGTTCCTCGGTCAATTATTGCAAGATATTACAGGTCCTTTTGCGGTCCCGTCGGAATTTCAGGCAGCCATTTAAGGTGTCACCGGAATCTGAAGTTTCGCCGCATAATAATTCTGAATCATTTCCTTTACAATCGATGTCTCCGCCTCCCCGTCTTCCAGTTTTCGGATCGTGCCGCCCTTCGTACTGTACAGATCCACCGAAGAAGTAAATATGGTGTCGAGGTTATTGTAATTATCTTCGCTGTGGAATAAGGAAGCCCCCAGGAAATAATTCGGGCCGTTAATATCAATATAATCAAGTATCGTGGATGTAAGATCCAGCGTATTTCTCCCCGCGGCATCAATCTGCTGCGGTACTACCCCTCTGTGATAAATCATCAGAGGGATCTGATCGATCGAGGGGTTTGCTCTCTTATATTCAGGAAACGCTTCATTATAATACAGATCTGCATAAGTCGCATGATCAGCTGTAAAAACAATGATCGTATTCTCAAAGGCAGGACTGGCCTCAATCTTCTCAATAAAAACCCCCAGCCAATAATCCGCGTTGTAAAACTTATTCAGTTCGCTCTGGCTCCCGTCTCCGAATTTCTGATCCGGAGAATCGAAAGAAGCATGGGTCCCGAATGTATAGATCGCGGTAAAGAAAGGCTGTCCGGCAGCATGTTTTTCTTCAACTTGTTTGAGGAGCTCTTCATACGCTTCCTTGTCCGTCATACTGCCGCTCGGTCCGGAATAACCGTGCCCCGGTTCACCGATCACCTCGTCAAAACCCATCTCCTGCAGATAACTCGCGAAGGGTACCAGATTTGGCTCCGTGTTGATAAAGGAAGTGGTATATCCCTGGTCAGCCAGAAGATTCTGGATGCCGATCAGACTGTTCGAGTCATAGTTATCCAGCTGAAAGCCCGAATAAAGCTGTCCGCTGATCCCCCGATAAGTCGCGAAAGTATGATTGTAATAGTTGCTGAAGGAAATGGACTTTTCCTCGAGAGCGGCCGCATTGGGCATTATGCCGCGTTCATCTTTTACAATGTGCTCTGACAGGCCCTCCGTCAGGATCAGCACGATGTTGGGCTTTTCTCCGAGTGTATCCGGTTTCTCCACAGAAGCACAGGAAATCCCCTTCCTGTAAAAATCTGCTGTGCAGTTTTCTATACTCTCCAGTTCTTTCCTGACTCTGGCGGCCTCTTTTGCCTCCGCGCCAAGGCGCCAATAGGCAAAAAGGGGCGAATGCAGATTTCCATAGATCAAAGTAAATAACAATTCTGCACAGAGTACAGCGGACAAGAGCAGTGAAGCAGATGACCGGCAGATCCTGTCGTCCCCGTCTTTTCCCTTTCGCAAATCCAGCAGCCTTGCAGGAGGGTAAAACGAAAAGACAAGTGTGATCACAATCCCCAGTATATAGATCACTATTTTTCCGGAGAGATCCCGCACATTGTCGAGATTTGTCAGCATGACCAGAGAGATATAATCTCCGCCGAACCATAAGATCAGCATCTGGGCATTCAGGAGCAGCATCAGAATTCCGTTCACAACCGCACGCACACGGAAAGACCGGATCACTTCGGTGAGCATCCAGATGACAAGGAGCTCCAAAAGCCCGCAGAACAACATCTTGTTGCTGCCTGCGCTCCTGCGTCCCAGAATCATAAGTATAATAGAAAACAGGTATTTCAGAATCGTTATACGAGAGTTCAATAATGTCTGTGTATGCGTTTGTTTATTTGTCTTTTTTCTATCAGACATTTGTTCCTTGCTTATACATCCTTTCTCCTGCATCTTTCCGCTGCGGACAAGGCTCTTGAAAAGCTCTTTTCCTCAGCATTGTCTAAGAGATCAGGTTATCACGATCGGCATGACTACCATAATAATATTTAAGAGAAAAATACTGTGAACCAGGCAATAGGATATGAGCAGGTTCGGACTGGACGACAGGGAAGAAGTTTTTTTCCTGTCTTCATGATCTGTATTGTCATCCGCATGGATATCCGCCTTTGTTTCTGTGTTACTGTCCGCGGACACGGATTGCACTTGGGACAGTTCACTGACGTCAGGGGTCCTCTCGGGAGATGCCGGGTCCATCAGGCACAAAAGCATGATCATCATAATGGGAATATAATATCTTCCCTGCAGGCCGGTAATATAATATGTGTCTGTCGGGGTATGTGCCAGCAGCATTGCAAGACCGATCAATAATATTGCCAATAGGGGTGCTGCCAGGCAGATAAATCTGCTGATCCGGCGCAGAGCAAAATCTCTTCTGCTCCTGCTGACGCAGACTGCCATGATCACCATGAAAATGCAGGAGTAAAACCAAGGCATCTGTATATTCTTTACAGATCCCATTTTCCCCCCGAAAAATTCATAGACCAGCCTGCTTCCTTCCATAAAGAAGGTGTTGAAGTAAAGACTTAGCAGCGTCATCGGCTTTTCTATGAAATAGCTGAGTGTATATACCTCTTTTCCGGAGAAAGCACTGACATGTGTTCCGGAGCCCGGCAAAAGCCGGTTCAGAAGACTGCTGATATTCCCCTGAAGAAATCCAAGACCGATAAAACCTGTGATCATCACAAAAAAGGGGATATTTTTGATCCACTTCCACCTTCTTTCCAGCGGGATCAGCAAAAGAAACAGTGCCAGGGGCGCGTAAACACCGCCTTTAACAGTTACTATCTGCAGGGATGTAAACAAAAGCAGGAATACATCTACAGGTCCGGGAAAATCTTTCCCGACAGAGAAATACACACAGTAGGCGAAAAACAAAAGGGCAGACGCAGCCAGTATGCAATCATAGGAATAGGATGCCGCCTGCTGCAATCCTATCGGAAGAGTCGCATAGAGGAAAAAAACTTCCTTCATGCCCGGCAGTCTCCGGACCGCCAGACAGGTCAACAGGACATATGCGATCAGGTTACAAAACCTTCCCAGAAGATAAACCGGTATCGTCGGCAGCTGCAGTATCCTCCCCAGTGTAATTCCGACTGCAGAAGGAAGAAAATACAACATGCTGACATTGGAATATGTACTTCGCATGACACAAGGCGTCAGTTCCTGTTCAGGCACCGCAGATTTAAATTCTGTATACATACGCCTGTAATCATCGATCGTAGCCGTATAAGAGTAATACTCTTGTGTCTCAACGTCGATTTCTCTGCGATAATCGTAACCTTCCAGCATCGTCGGTTTTCCGATACCCATCAGGCGGTTGGACAGGCTATATGCAGTATCTATATGAGCATATTCATCCGGGACAGAATAGACAGGGATGATCAGCATGTACAGGACGCCAAGGAATAAACAGATCGGAACATATATTTTCTGCACATTCCAACCCAGGACAAGGATCATCAAAAAGCTCATGACCAGGAACACATAGACCAGGATCGCAAAGGTCCGGTAGAGGGGACGCAGAAATCCGTAGTCGGCATAAGAAGCCTTGAGAATCGGCAGATTTCCTGTCCTCTTGTCTCCGACCATTGCTTTGACAAGGCTCTTCCCTTCTCCGATATAAAAATGCACTTCAGAAGCTTCAAAGCCCACCGGCTCGATGCAGATCCGGATCTCTCTTCCGGCGGAAGCCGCGTATTCCTTCTCCAGATACATCTTCCATTCAGATCTGACAGACGGCAGACTGGACACTCTGCAGTACTCATCATGAAGGACAAGTTCATTACCGGCATCAAACAGCTGAATATGCAGCATCGATCCTCTGTTTTTCTTTGCAGCGCATACCTGGAAAGAAAGCGAAGAGAGCTTATCCTGCTGAGCTGTAAAAGTCTCCGTCAAAAGATCGTCGTCAGAATCCAGTACGATCGATCTGTCCCTGTATTGCCCGTCTTCTTCCACTACAACCGCGGATGTGGCGTTCGCCATGGCGAAGGCAACATTATCGGTATATACAAAGACTGCGATCAACAGATACAACAGGGTCATCATTACAAAGAGAAAAGGAATCCGTATCTTTCTGCAGACAGCCGCAAGCCGGAAGCGGCTGACTCTATGCCCTGCAGGAACTGCTGTCTTCTGCGCCCTGCGGAATATTCCGGGCCAGAGCCCCACCAGCATCCACAGGAAAAAATACACCATTCCCCTGACAAATGCCTGAAAATTCAGCGGCTGATAGTCTGTGTAAATGGCAGAAAAAACAAGATTATAGGCCCTCCTGTGCTTACTGCCCACAAACAGTTCCGACTTATTATCGGCTGTTTCACTCAGGCACAGTGAAGGACAGATTTTAATATTTTTCCCGCTGATATACAAAGAAACATCCTTCCCCTCCGACTCTTCAAAGGGGAGAGGAACGAAATTTCCGATCTGAGGAAGAGCTTTCTTCAGATCCAGAACGTAGTCCCCTACAACTTCGCCTGTGGTATTGTCTTTAAGGTAAAAATACAGCGACTCGTTCCCATATTGTATTTCGTTTTCCTCAAAGAATCTGATACTGATTCCCCGGAAATTATTGCGGGAGATTTTGAAATCGGTTCGGATCTCCATTCCTTCCGTGATGTCCTGCCGGGCGTCGCTTGTTGTTCCAAATGCCTGGGAAGAGGTCACCTTCCTTCCGCTGAACATGTAACATAAGGTCGTGACCAGAATCGCGGCCGCGACCAGATAATATATGATATTCCAAAGGCGGGCTCTTTTTCTCCTTTCAGGAGATGCCGATTTATTCATATATTCTGTCCCTGCTCTGTTCTTATCTGAGCTCATAGCTCATCACTCTGATGATCGGATATTTTCTATAAGAAATCTCCTGCATCACTTCTCCTTCATCATTGACATAGGTACTTGTTTTATCCTGCTCCTCCGTTTTTTTCTGTCCGACAACAAATCCCTTCAGATCCAGCCTGTCTCCCCCCAGAAATACCACGCCGGGCTCATCCTCGATTCGAAGGACATATTGACTGTCTTCGTCTCCCGCGGGATGCGCAAACACATAAGAGATTTCCCCGTCCTTCATAAAGTAGTCAACGATGTATTCTCCATCCATACGCTTACCGCAGTAGGC
>ODAJ012124663.1_pt1 | contig 19525 bp, 15 predicted proteins | sample 1539241 | NCBI WGS metagenome assembly ODAJ01 (sample SAMN02144231, study PRJEB22623) | gut metagenome | biome: sheep rumen | host: Ovis aries | place: New Zealand | reverse complement strand
GTATACGCCTACTGTTGGTTACTGGGTTAAGGAGTGCAGCAAGGACAAGCTGGTGCTTGAGCGCTTTGAGATAAATACGGACGGGCCGAACCTGTTGGAAGGCGATGTGACATTCCGGAGGATGGGACTCTATACCAAGTAACCCGTAAGCTTCGGCCCAGGTGCAAAACCACCCCCTTTTTGCACTTGGGACGGCGTTTTCACAGGGTTCCGGTGCAAAAACACCCTCTTTTTGCACTTGGGACGGCGTTTTCGCAGGGCTCCGGTGCAAAACCACCTCCTTTTTGCACTTGGGACGGCGTTTTCGCAGGGCCCCGGTGCAAAAACACCCATGTTTTGCACCGGAATCCTTTTTACATTATCTTTGTGAGTAAAACACAAAGATAATGGCAATGGAGAACACAAGCGCAGAGCGCATAGAAGAGCTGGTAGAAAAACAGCGGGCATTCTATGCTACTGGCACCACCCGTGACATCAAGTGGCGCGTAGGGCAGTTGAAGGCGTTCAAGGCAGGCCTTGAGAAGTGGGAAAAACCCATTTGCGATGCCCTGTGGCAGGACCTTCACAAGAGCTATGAGGAAGCCTTCATGACGGAAATCGGCCTTGTGTACGGGGAGATAGGGGAAGCAATCCGCAAAACGCCAAAGTGGGCGCACCGTAAGCGTAAGCCCACCCCGCTAACCGGCATGCCGTCCAAGAGTTTCATCGTGAGGGAGCCCCTTGGATGCACCCTTATCGTGAGCCCCTGGAACTATCCCGTGCAGCTTCTCCTAAACCCTCTTGTGGGGGCGATTTCGGCCGGGTGCACGGCTATCCTGAAGCCATCTCCGTACGTTCCCAATGTGTCCAAAGCCCTTGAGGCCATGATTGCCGACACCTTCCCGGAGGAATACGTTGCGGTGGTGCAGGGTAACAGATTGGTCAACGGGGAACTCTTCAAGCATCGCTACGACCTTGTGTTCCTTACCGGCAGCCCCTCCCTTGGCCGGATAGCAATGGAAGCCCAGGCGAAATACCTTACGCCCATGGTGCTGGAGCTTGGCGGCAAGAGCCCCTGCATAGTGGATCGTGAAGCCAACCTTACCCTTGCCGCCCGCCGCATTGCCTGGGGAAAGTGCCTCAACAGCGGCCAGACCTGCATTGCGCCGGACTACCTCTTCCTCCATGAAGACATAAAGGACGCCTTTGTGGAGGCCTTCAAAAAGGAGCTCAATGGCCTGTACCCGGACGGTACGGAAAGCTCTGACAAATACGTGCACATAGTGAAATCAAGCGCCCTTGAGCGCATCACCGGCTACCTCAAAGACGGAAAAGTGGTTGCCGGAGGCCGATACAACCTTGAAACCCTTTGGATGGAGCCCACCCTTCTGGACGGCGTTTCCCCGGATTCTCCCGTAATGCAGGAAGAGATATTCGGCCCGGTTTTCCCCATCCTAACCTTCCGTGACAAGGCCGAAGTAGTGGACTTTGTGAACTCCCGCGAAAAACCCCTTGCCTTCTACTATTTCGGGAAAGAGGCCGATGCCTGGGACGTGATTGGCCGCACAACCTCCGGCGGAGCATGCATCAACGACACCATAATGCACATCGCCAACAGCAACATCCCGTTTGGCGGAGTTGGCAACTCCGGCATGGGCAGCTACCACTCAGAGCGCAGTTTCCTCGCCTTCAGCCATGAAAGGGCGGTGGTTGACACACCAACCTCCGTGGACGTCCCGTTCCGGTATATGCCCTACAAGTTCTTCGGCCTCATAAAGAAGCTTCTGGTGTCGCTGTGCCTATGCCTGGGCCTTGGTTTTTCCGCTAAGGCGCAGGTTGTCATCATCAATGACAATCTGTTCCAGCAGCGTATGGGAACGGTAAAGGCCGCCGTCCTGGACTCCCTTACCAATGAGCCGGTGAGCTTTGCATCCGTATATGTTATTCCCTCCAAAGACACCACAATCACCAATTTCACCCTTACGGACGACAAAGGTGAAGCCAAGCTGGAGGAAGTTCCCTTTGGAAACTATGTCTTCCATGTGGAGATGATGGGCTACAAGCCCTACGTGAAGGAGAGGTACTTCCGTGACAGGGAAACGGATATGGGAGTCATCCGCCTTCAGGTTGACGAACACTACCTTGAGGCGGCCGTGGTGAGTGACGTAGGCAATCCCATCGTGGTCAAGAAAGATACGGTGGAATTCAACGCCTCTTCCTTCCATGTAGGCACCAACGCCATGCTGAAGGACCTACTGCAGCGCATGCCCGGCATGGAAATCACCGAGGACGGCAAGGTGAAGTTCAACGGCGAGGAAATTGACAAGCTCACGGTTGGCGGCCGAACCTTTTTCTTCAACGACCAGAGCACGGCGCTCAACAACCTGCCGGCTTCCGTGGTGGACAAGATCCGCGTCATCGACCGCGAAAGCGAGGCAACCCGCGCTTCCGGGGTCCAGGACGGTTCCCGCGAAAAAGTGCTGGACGTAGCCCTCAAGAAGGAATACGAAAAAGGGTGGTTCGGAAACGTGGGCGTCAAGGGCGGAACAACCATCGGCAGGAAAGACGGGGACGAAGTCCTCAGGGATAACCGCGGTTTCCTGTGGAACGCCAATGCGCTGGTGTCGGCCTATTCGGAAAAAGACCAGGTGACGGTTATCGCCAACGGCCAGAACATCAATGACACCAATGGCGTCATTATCATTTTCGACGAAGACGGCGAGGAGAACACGTCCATGGGCCAAGGCCTTTCCACGGCTGCGCAGCTGGGTGTAAATGCCAACACATCCCGCATAAAAGACGTTGAAACCACCGTAAGCGTAAACTACAAGTACACCGACACCGATTCCGGAACAAGGGCCGACAGGACCACTTACCAGGACGACGGCAACTTGTCGTCCAAGGCCGAAACTTCCGGGAAATCCTATGTGAACGGGCTCAATGCCAATGTGGAGTTCAAGAAGGAGACAGGCAATGTCTGGTTCCATGTGAGACCGTCTTTCCGCTTCAACAGCTCCAACGCCTTGAGCAGCAGCACCACCGAGACATTCCAGGAGGGGAGTGCCCTCAACAGCTCCAGTAACACCTCCCGCAGCCTATCCTCGTCCAGGAATGCGTCAATCTCTACAGACCTCACGTTCCGGGAGCTCTGGGGCAAGAAAAAACGCACCGCAACTATAGGTGTTGACGCTGATTATACCGGGAACAAAGGAGAGAGCACGGAATCGTCTGTCCTCACAACTTCGGTCGGGGAAAACGACTGGACCCTGAATTACGACTCCGGCGGCAGCACTTATTGGATAATGACCTCTGCAAGGTATGTGGAGCCCATAGGTGACAAATGGACGGTTTCCGTTACCGGAGACTTTTCCTGGCAGCGCCGGGACAATGTCCGCGATGCCTTTGACGCCCTTGGAAAGAACGACTATTATTCGTCGGTCAGTAACTCCAGGTCCATTGCGCAGGGGTATAACATCAATGCACAGTATGAGATTGGGGAAAAAAGCTGGATTACCCTTGGCGCCAAGCTTTCCGGCATACTTAACGAGACTTACTCAAAAAGCTATGGCATTGAAGATGTGACCGGTAAGGACGAGTGGAACTGGTTTGTCACTCCTACATTCCGCTTCCAGCACAGCAAGGGAAACGACCGCCTGAGGCTTTATGCGTCGGGCTATGCCCAGAGGGCTGGAAACAGTAGGATGCTGCCGGTTTTGAACGTCTCCAATCCGTCTCGTCTGAGCCTTGGCAACGTGTATCTTAAGCCATATACGACTACGTATTTCAATGCCGACTGGTCCAGGAACAACCGGGAAAAGTTTTCAACCCTGATGATATATATGTACGGTCAGCTGAATTACAACCCCATAGTTTCGGCCCTGTGGTACGACCCCGACGGCATCCTGTATTCCGTCCCGGTAAATGCCAGGAAGCCCGGCCTTACCACCACTTTGACCGCAAATTATACCACCCCTCTCGATTCAAAGAAACTCTGGTCCCTGACCCTCAGCGGGTCTGTCTGGTATTCCGGTTCCTTGAGCTACCAGGCAAGGACAACCCTCCCGGCACTGGACAGGGATACGTTCAACTATTCGGCATTCATGGCCGATTTCTGGGGTAATGACGGGGGAGACCGTTTTTATGGCGGGCAGAGCGGATTTTCCGAGAGCAGTACACACATCTTAAGCCCTACGGCAAGTTTCTGGGTCAAGTACAGCCAGGACCGCTGGTCCGTAAGCGCCGGGGCTGGAACTTCAGGCCGGATTGCCCGGTATTCCCTGAACCCCCAGGCCAACCTCAACACGCTGGATTCGCGTATTAACGCCAGGGGCTCTTATACCACCAAGCACGAGTTCGAGTTCAGCTCCGACATCTCCTATGTGTTCTACAACGGCTATGCGGCCGGTTACGGACAGCCGGAATGGCAGTGGAATGCAGAGGTCTCAAAGAATATCGGGGCGTTCAACCTTAGCATTACGGTCCACGACATCCTGAACCAGACGCGTAATCTCACTCATACCGTCACGGCCAACTACACGGAAGACAGCTACCGCCTTATCATGGGAAGGTACATCCTGTTCGGCGTTAAATGGAACTTTGGAAAGATGAATGCCTCGCATAGCCAGCGGGCGCAGCGGGCGGCATGGAACATGGTGTTTTAACATTAATTAACTATATTTGCAGGCAAATTGACTGGATACATGCAAGTTAAACATCCCTTACTGTACCTGCTCACCGGTTTTGCCCTCTCATTTGGCCTTTTCGGCTGCTCTGGAGAGGGGCCCGAAGAAGTGGAGCTTGAGTCGGAGGAAGACCTCTCCGGCATTACCCTCAGCGCGACGGCCGGCAGTTATTTTGACAGCAAATACTCTGGCCGTGAGGACATCACCCTTTTCCTTGTAAACACGGAGGCCGACGGCATCCAGGCCGTACGCCAGGGCATTGCCCAGGCCCATGTTTCAGACGAAGTCGCTTTTTCCAAGAGCGCCCGTGAAAGGCTTGGCATCAAGCTGGCTTTCCGCGGAGAAGAAACCTTCGACGTAGCCTTTGCCGTCCGGAAAGGGAATTCGGCCCTGAGGGAAGAAATGAACCGTTTCATAGAGGCTTCCAAGGCCGATGGCTCACTTGAGGCCATTATCAACCATTGGCTGGAAGGAACGCCCGCCCCTCCCATGCCAACGCCCGGTGAAGTCTCCCGCAAGGAGCCTCTCAGGTGCCTCACGGGCATGAGTATGGAACCCACATGCTTCCTTGGCGAAGGCGGGCAATGGATGGGTATGGATGCCGATCTCCTGAGGCGCTTCGCCATTTGGAGCGGTCGTGAATTCCAGATGAATTTCCAGGACCTGGGTTCGGCCATAATTGCAATGAATACCGGGCAATGCGACGTTGTATGCGCCTGCCTTTACATAACTGAGGAGCGTTTGAAATCCGTGGATTTCACCATTCCTTACTATGAGTGCCGCCCCGGATACTTTGTCCTGGACAAGGAAGAATCCAAGGGGATGGGCATTATGGAGCGCCTGAAGATGAACCTTGTCACGGAAGGAAGGTGGAAGCTCATTGTGGACGGCCTTCTTGAAACCCTGAAGATAACCCTCTTCGCAATTCTTCTGGGAACTGTTCTCGGCATGGGAATCTGCGCAATGCTCCGCAGCCGTCGCAGCTGGCTTAAGAAGACTGCCGGCCTTTACGGGGCCTTCATCCAGGGTATCCCCACGCTGGTCCTTCTGCTTATAATGTTCTATGTGGTCTTTGCTAGCGCCGGCCTCAGCGGTACCGTGGTTGCCATCGTGACGTTTGCCCTGGGCTTTGCGTGGTCGTCCGGAAGCATCTTCGACACCGCCATTTCCTCCGTGCCCCGCGGCCAGACCGAAGCCGGCCTCAGCCTTGGCTTCACCCAGCTCAGGACCTTTACCGGAATTGTGTTCCCGCAGGCCCTGAAGCAGGCCCTGCCCCTCTATAGCGGAGAATGCGTGGCCCTTCTCAAGAGCACATCAATAGTGGGCTACATAGCCATCATGGACCTCACAAGGGCCAGTGACCTTATCCGCAGCCGCACCTTCGACGCCTTTATCCCGCTGCTCATAATTACCGTGGCCTACTTTGTTCTGGCCTGGCTTATCCGCGTTTTGTTGAACATCCTCCTCCCCAAGAAGTAATATGATATCCATAAGACACCTGAGCAAGACTTTCAAGAATCCTGACGGCGGTACCATAAGCCCCCTCAAGGATGTGAACTGTGACATAGAAAAAGGGGAGGTCATAAGCATTATCGGCCCCTCCGGTACCGGAAAAAGTACGCTCCTACGGGCCATCAACATGCTTGAGCCGCCCACTTCCGGGCAGATAATAGTAGACGGCAAGGATGTCACGGCGGGGAAGTATCCCCTTGACAAGCTCCGCATGAAAATGGGCATGGTGTTCCAGAGTTTCAACCTCTTTGAGCACATGACCGTCCTTGAGAATATTGTCTATGCCCCAATGGCGCTCCTTCATCTTTCCCGTGAGAAAGCAGAGGGTGAGGCCATGGAACTTCTGAAGAAGGTGGGCATGGCCCAGAAGGCCGATGTCTATCCTTCGGCCCTTTCCGGCGGCCAGAAACAGAGGGTGGCGATTGCCCGCTCGCTTGCCATGCACCCGGAGGTGATACTTTTCGACGAACCTACTTCGGCCCTGGACCCCACAATGGTGGGAGAGGTGCTGAGCGTAATCCGACAGCTTGCAAAGGAGGGTATGACCATGCTCATAGTTACCCACGAGATGCGTTTTGCCCGGGATGTGAGCACCCGAATCTTCTTCATGAACGAGGGCATAATCTACGAAGACGGCACCCCGGAGCAAATCTTCAATCACCCGGTCCACAGCGCCACCAAGGCCTTTGTGAACCGTATCCAGAAGCTGGTCTATGAGATTGACTCGGACGAATTCGACTTCCTCCAGATCCACACCGGCTTCGGCCAGTTCTGCGCCAAATACAACATTGCCGAAAAAGCCGCCCCGGCCTACGAGATTACAAAGCAGATGCTGTTCGGCCTCCTGAAGGAAGTGAGGCCTCTCACCCTCAGGCTCACCCATACGGAACTTACCGGGGAAACTGCGCTGGATTTCATGGCCGAAGGCCTCACGGAGTCTCCGCTTCCCGGCGGCAGCGCCCTTGACGGCATCAAGGCACTGTCCAAGAACATTGTGGAAGAGCCCACCTCACGCGGCTTCCGCGTAAAGGTGCTGCTGTAGCTATATCAGGATGTCCTCCACGGAGTTTTGGGGATCACGTCCAAAAGTATGGGGCTTTTGGACGAGGTGCACCTATGTTTTGGACGAGGTGGAATTATACATGCTGGACCTGGTCCAGCCACTACGCCCCACATGTATCTCAGTGGCACACTCTGTGGACTTGGTCCACGGCATAAAATCACACCTCGACCAAACTCTCTTTACACCTCGGCCAAATAGACGTTGGACCAGGTCCAACTGCCACCGCCGGTACCGAGCAGGCACGTTTGTGACCGTTTTTGTGCACGGCGAGTACCCGACGGTACTGGCCATTCACATTTAAGGGCAAAAACGTGCACGGCGAGTACCCGACGGTACTGACCATTCACATTTAAGGGCAAAAACGTGCACGCCGAGTACTGCGGGTGGAAGGAAGTACATTCATAGTTCTGGACTTGGTCCGCTATATCAGGATGTCCTCCACAGGGAGTTTGGGCACAAAGTGCACTCCGTCTTTTCTGTAGTAGTCCAGGGAATCTCCGGGACGGGCATCTACCAGGAATATGTTCTCCGATGGCTTTCCAATTGCAATTACGGCAATTGGAGGCATGGGCAGGGACAGCGCCTCACTGAGCGCGGCGGGGTTGAAATTCAGGATAAAAACGCCGCCAAGGCCCATTTCCACGGCCTTTAGGAGGATGCTCTGTGCGGCTATTCCAAGGTCAATATCTACGGCCCGGCCGGTTTTTCCCGAGCACACAACAATATAGGCCGAAGGCTCTTCCCCGGGATGGGGAAGGTGCTCTTCCGGCAGCGCGGCGCCAAGTTTGACAAGGGGGTGCACAAGGGCGGCTTCGGCCCCTGTGACAAGCCTGTACCGAAGCGGCTGGGCATTCATGCCGGAGCCAATCCAGCGGGTGACTTCCAGAAGCCTCAGGAGGTCCTGGCGGGATACTTCGCGCGAAGCGTCAAACCCTCTGTAACTGCGGTTTCGCTTGAGAAGGGACTCAAGCGAGGGGTGAACTCTCACAACTTTGGGGCGGGACTCGCGGAGTTCCTGCTCCCTTCTTTCAAGATAATTGTCGGCCATGCCGCAAATATACGCAAATAAAACTATCTTTGTACTGTGAAAAGAATTGGAATCATAGTTACGGCCCTTATGATGCTTTGGGCCTGCCAGCCGGAGAGCATAGTTCCGCAGCCGGACAGGCCGAAGGAGCAGGAGAAGCCCGAGCCTCCCAAGGAGCCGGTGAAGTTGAGTGGAACGGTAATCGGCACCACTCTATATGTAGACTATGACACCGGTCAGTCTTCACGCACGGTAAACACCCGCGACAATGTGTTTGACGGCAACTTCGACACCTTTTTCGCTACCTATGAGCGCAGCCGCACCTGGGTTGGCCTGGACCTTGGCAAAAAGCATGTCATCACAAAGGTGGGATACTCTCCCCGCGTAAGCCAGGAAGGCCGCGTGGAACTTGCCCTCATTGAAGGGGCCAACATGCCGGATTTCTCGGATGCCCTCCCCATTGCAATGATAAAGGAAAAGGGCCGCGCCCGTGAAATGTCTTACGTTGAGACAAGCTTTTCCCGTGGCGTAAGGTATGTGCGGTATGTCGGGCCGAACAATGCAAGGTGCAACCTCTCAGAGCTTGAATTCATCGGCTATGAAAGCGAGGGAAATGACTCCGGGCTGTATCAGCTCACGAATCTTCCCACCGTTGTGATAAATACCGCCGGTGGGGCGGACATTGTCTCCAAGGGCAACTACATAAACTCCAACGTTTACATAGTGTCCGGCGGCGGAAAGGAACTCCTTTCTGCGGCCCAGACCCAGATCAAGGGCCGCGGAAACGCCAGCTGGGACTTCCCCAAGAAGCCTTACAAGATAAAGTTTGCCGAAAAACAGAGCCCTCTTGGCGCTCCCGCCCATGACAAGACCTGGACGCTTATCAACAACTACGGAGACAAAACCCTCATGCGCAACATCCTGGCCTTTGAGGTGAGCCGCCGTGTGGGCATGGCCTACACCCCTTTCTGCACGCCCGTGGACGTTATCCTGAACGGAGAATACGAGGGCTGCTACCAGCTATGCGATCAAGTTGAGGTAGACGGCGGAAGGGTTCCGGCAAAGGATGGATACCTCATTGAGATTGATGCCTACAACTACACGGAAGCGGTGAACTTCTGGTCGGCGAAGGGAATGCCGGTGACGGTGAAATACCCGGACTCCGACAAAATAACCCAGGCCCAGAAGTCCTTTATCCAGAACTACTTCGGCAAAATGGAAAATGCCGTTTTTGCATCCGATTTCAAGGACGCAAAAGACGGTTACAGGAAGAACCTGGACCTTGACAGCTTCCTTAAGAACTTCATCGTGGGGGAATTCTGCGGCAATACTGATACCTACTGGAGCGTGTACATGTACAAGGATGCCAAGGAAGGCGTGCTCTACACCGGCCCGGTGTGGGATTACGACCTCGCATTTGAAAACGACGGCCGAACTTATCCCATAAACAATCTTAGTGACTACATCTACTGCACCAACGGCTCCGTGGCGTCGGATGCCGTAAGGAATATGGTAAACCGTATTGTGAAGCAGGACCCCGCCGCCAAGGAACGGCTCAGGGAACTTTGGAACGGCGTAAAGCCATACCTCAGCACCCTCAACAACTATGTAGACGATACATCGGCCCTTCTGGAAGAGTCGCAGCAGCTTAACTTCAGGCGCTGGCCCATAATGAACCAGTGGGTTCACCAGAATCCCCGCGTAGAGGGCTCCTATGCCGGAGAAGTGAAGCGCGTGAAAGACTACATCACGGCGCGCCTCACAAAGTTTGAATCCCTGACAGGCAAATAGGCAAAAAAAAAGCAGCTGAAAACTCAGCTGCCTTAGGTGCGGATGATAAGAGTCGAACTTACACGGGCTAATGCCCACCACCCCCTCAAAGTGGCGTGTCTACCATTTCACCACATCCGCAAGTGTTTGGGACTGCAAAGATACATTCTTTTTTTCAAATCCCAACATTTTTTTTTGATTTTTTTTACAGGCCTCTTGAAAATATTGCTTCTGAGGGTATACCATCAAACTCCAGCGCCCAGAGGTCAATCGGCTTATTGTCAAGGAGTACGGTAAGAAGATAGGTGCCTTCTACGTCGTTCCAGCCCACTTTGTTGTCCTGGGTGCACTGGTACAGGACGGTGCTCTTTGATGAGTATGTGCAGGAGTATCCGCCCCTTTCCGTACGGTTTCCGTTAATGGTCACGCCCCAGTTGTAGTGGTTGTTTGTGATCTGGGAGCCGCGCTTGGCCTTTGCTATGAAACTCACGGGATACACGTAGTCGTTGAGGCTGTAGTCTCCGTCAAAGGCCATTTCCCAGGTGTCTGAGCCTATGTTTTTGATGGTCATGCCCTTCAGGGCCCTTGTGCTGCCCGTGACCTTCCAGGTTTTGCCTTCTTCCAGTATGCTTCCTTCGGCCATGTCGAACCTCAGGCTGGCGGAGTTTCCAAGCTCTTCCACCTTGAGTGCGGTTTCAAGTTCTCCAAGAACGTCGGTCACCATGTCGTCGGCAATAGCCATCAGGTATTCCTGCGCCGGGAGAATGGCGTAGTATTCCGTGCCTCCTACAATCTCATAGCCGTTGGGACTGTAGCGTTTGGTGCAGCCGGCAAGGCTGAGTGCGGCCACCGCAAGTATAGCAAAAACAATCTTTCTCATAATCCTAGAATCTGTACCCAATGCCGAACCTCATGCCGGTAATCACATTGCCGAACGAGGCTTCAAAAATGGCGTAAACCGTGTTGCTGCCCCATTCAAAGCCGATTGGAGCTATGTCCCAAGCGAAAGTGACAGGCTTTCCCACCACCTGGTCTCCAAGGGAAAAACCTATCCCCAAGCCTACTTTGGCATACGGCCTGAAGCGTTTGGGGCCGGGGATATAGAACTTTGCCTGGGGAAGCACCGCAACCATGTGCTGCCTGAAACTGGTTTCAGGGGCGCTCTCCATCACATATCTGCCCGTACCGTGCATGAGCGCCCAGTTGGCCTGTACCCCGGCCGACATCCAGCTTAGCACACGGCGGTTGTAGTCTATGGTGAGGGTGGGGTAGCAGCCTATATCGTAATTAGGTTCATAGAGAGCATATAGGTCACGGTAGTAGTTGTACCTGCGGTTTATGTCTACCGATGTATATTCCGCATTCATGACGCCCATATACACGCTAATCTCGTTTTGCCCCTGGGCGGCGGAAATGAAGCTGCCGGCCGAAATGAGCGCGGCAGAGACTATTGTCATCAATCTTTTCATACGTACTAAAGATGCAGGATGCCGGGAAAACGTTTCATCTTTCACAAAATATTTTAAAAGACCAAAAAATATTCTTACCTTTGCAGTCCCTCACGAGTTGGGGGATATACGCATTATTAATTTTTTAATCAACAGATTCACAATGGCTGTTAAGATCAGACTCCAGCGCCACGGAAAGAAGAATTTCGCATTCTTCCACATTGTTGTGGCCGATTCCCGCGCACCGCGCGACGGTAAGTTCATCGAGCTCCTTGGCTCCTACAACCCCAACACCAACCCCGCTACCATCGTCCTTGACGGTGACAAGGCCCTTGCATGGCTCAAGGTAGGTGCCCAGCCCACGCTGGTTACCCGCCGCATCCTCTCCTATGAGGGTGTCCTCCTCCGCAAGCACCTCTCAGAGGGCGTTGCAAAGGGTGCTCTCACCCAGGCTCAGGCCGACGAAAAATTCGCCGCCTGGAAGGCCCAGAGGGATGAGAAGATCGCTGCCAAGAAGACCGGTCTCAAGAACGAGGCTATTGCTGCCGCTAAGGCTGCAAAGGCCGCTGAGGTCCAGGTGAACGAGGCTCGTGCAAAGGCTATTGCAGAGAAGAAGGCTGCCGCAGAGGCCGAAGCCGCTGCAAAGGCCGCAGAAGAGGCCGCTGCACCTGCAGAAGAACCCGCAACAGAGGCTTAATGCTTAAAATTGCGCAGGTTCTAAAATCCAACGGGACAGACGGCGGGCTGCTTCTGAGCTTCCTTGACGTTTCCCCGGAGGACATTGACCTTCAGGAACCGGTGTTCGTCGAATTCGACGGACTGCCGGTTCCCTTTTATTTTGAATCCTTTGAAAAAAGGGGAAACACCCGCGCCATTGTCCGCTTAACCGGCGTCCATTCCCTCAAGGATGCCGATGAACTGGCCGGGGCCGCCGTGTACGCGGATTATTTTGAGGAAGAGGAGGGGGAAGACTTCACCGGCTGGACCGTAAAAGACGCGGAAGGCGCCCTTGCAGGCACGGTCTCCGGCCACGAAGACATCCCCGGAAACCCCTGCATATATGTTAAAACTCCCCGCGGAGAGGAAGTCCTGCTTCCGCTTCACGAGGACCTTGTGATTTCAATAGATCCGGAAGGGCAGGTTCTTCAGCTCAGGATTCCGGAAGGGCTCATCTAAATGTAATCGTCCGGCATAGCCTCGTTGAAAGGCTCCAGGAAGGGATTTGTCATTCCTTCCCGGCCTATTGTTGTGGGCTGCCCGTGCCCCGGAATGGCATCCGTGTCTCCGGGAAGCACAATCACTTTGTGGAGAATTGAGCTCATCAGGACATCGTAATCCCCGCCGGCAAGGTCTGTTCGGCCTATACTTCCGGCAAAAAGGGTATCCCCGCAAAGTAGGAGGCTGTCGGCCTCATCGTAAAAGCAGACGCTTCCCGGGCTGTGGCCGGGCGTATGGATAACCTTCCACTGAATGCCGGCAATATCCAGAATCTCTCCGTCTTCAAGGCCGATGGTAGGGAAGTCGTGCTTCAGGAAAGAGAAGCCCATGTCGTATCGGCCTCCGGTCATCTGGTCCATTATGCCTTTATCGGCCTCGTGCATGTACACTTTGAGGCCGGGATATACGCCAAGGAGGCGTTCCACGCCCCAGATGTGGTCAAAATGGCCGTGGGTCAGGAGAATGGCCTTGGGGGTGAGCCCGCCCGCCTGAAGGAAGTCCGTGAGGTCCTTGCAGCCCTCCGGGGAGGACATTCCGGGGTCCACCACCACGCATTCCCCGCAGCCGTCCTGCCATGCTACAATGCAGTTTGTGCCAAGGGGATTGAAAGTGAATATTCTTGTGTGCAGCATCAGTCTTTCTGTTTTGAGATTGCAAATTTAACAAAGATTTTGCATCTTTGTATGAATAAAGGCAGTCATCCGCATGCATATAGGAATTGCAGGTAATATCGGCGCCGGTAAAACCACGCTCACAACCCTTCTCGCCCACCATTACGGCTGGACGCCAAAATTCGAGTCCGTTACCTACAATCCCTATCTGGAAGACTACTACAAGGACATCAAACGATGGTCCTTCGCCCTGGAGATGTACTTCCTGCAGCAGCGCCTCCACGACGTCATGGAAATTCGCAAATCCAAGGATGTCATTATCCAGGACCGCACCCTGTTTGAGGGCGTACACATCTTTGTGGCCAACAACTATGCGCAGGGCAACCTTTCGGAGCGCGATTACAACACCTACATGGACACCTACAACGTCATGATGGAAGTGGTGAAGGAACCGGACCTCATGATTTACCTCCGCTCCAGCATAGAGCACCTGGTGGCCCAGATCCAGAAGCGTGGCCGTGACTATGAGCAGTCAATTTCCATTGAATACCTCGCAGGCCTCAACCAGCGCTATGAGAAATGGATTTCGGAGTACAAGGGCCGGCTCATTATCATTGAGGCCGACAACATGGACTTCCTAAATCGGCCAGAAGACTTTGCCCTCATCACAGACCGCATAGACGCAGAATTATACGGATTATTTTAATTATTACACAATATGCATATAGCAATCGCCGGAAATATCGGCAGTGGAAAAACCACTCTCACCAAAATGCTTGCAGCGCATTACGGCTGGACTCCTAAGTTCGAGTCCGTGGACTTCAATCCCTACCTCGCCGATTTCTACGAAGACATGGAGCGTTGGTCCTTCAACCTTCAGGTATACTTCCTCAACAAGCGTTTCCAGGATGTTGTGGAAATATCCAAGCACAAGGAAGTTATCATCCAGGACCGCACCATCTATGAGGATGCCCGCATCTTTGCCCCCAACCTCCATGCAATGGGGCTCATGAGCACCCGCGACTTCGAGAACTACAGTGACCTCTTCGACCTCATGATGTCACTTGTAAACCCGCCGGACCTCCTCATCTATCTTCGCTCCAGCATCCCCAACCTCATCGCCCAAATCCAGAAACGCGGCCGTGAGTACGAGCGTTCCATCCGTATAGACTACATCACCGGTCTCAACCAGCGCTACGAAGACTGGATCAAGGACTACAAAGCCCGTCTCCTTATCGTGGACGTAGACAACATCAAGTTTGAAAATTCGCCGGAGGATTTCCAGTATATCACAGACAAGATAGACGCAGAGCTCTTCGGCCTTTTCCCTTCAGAATAAACCCAACCTAAACCCATATGGCAGAAAGAATGACCATCATCGACTTCGTGGAGAAATACTCCCGCAAGTACGCCAAGAACGTCTATCTGCGTGAAAAAGTAGATGGCGTTTGGAAAGAAATAACCCAGGAACAAACACGCGAAGAAGCATACCGCATTGGTGCGGGCCTGATGTCTCTAGGCCTCAAGAAAGGGGACAAGATTGCCCTTCTGTCCGAAAGCCGCGCAATGTGGATACTCTCGGAGCTCGGTGCCCTGTATGCCGGCGCAACGGACGTTCCGCTGTCCGTAAACCTTGGAGAGGGCAAGGACCTTGTGTTCCGCATCAACCACTCCGAGTCCAAATGGATCCTGGTGTCCGGCAACCATCTTCCGCGCATCAGGGCCGTCCTTCCGGAATGCCCCGCCGTGGAAAAAGTCATAGTCTTCGACGACACCGCATTTGACTACGATAAGCTGGAACCCAAGGAAATCCGCATCTCCGAAATCCAGAAGATGGGAGACGAATTCCTCAAGGCCCACAGGGCCGAATTCGAGGCCAGGTTCCGTTCAATCGGCCCGGACGACTACGCCAACATCTCCTACACTTCCGGCACCACCGCAGACCCTAAGGGTATTCTCCTTACCCACCGCAACTATACCGCAAACGTAGAGCAGGGAAACTCCGTCATCTCAATTGATGAAGGCTCCGTTATGCTCATCATCCTTCCGCTGGACCACTGCTTCGCACATGTTGCGGGCATGTACACCATGATGATTTACGGCGGTTCAATTGCTTTTGTTCCTATCGGCAAAAACGCCCTTGCAACGCTGCGTAACGTGCCTGTGGCCATCTCGGAGGTCCGTCCTCACGTAATGCTCTCCGTTCCGGCCCTTGCCCGTAACTTCAAGAAGAACATAGAGGGCGCCATCAAGAAAAAGGGCGGTTTCACGGAAAAACTATTCTACTTTGCCCTTGACAACGCCATCAAGTACAATCGCGAATACTCCAACCGCGGCACCGGCGGCACTGCCTGGCGCAAGCCCCTTGTGGCCCTCTTCGACAAACTTGTGTTCTCCAAGGTCCGCGAAAGCTTCGGCGGCCGCATGAAGTTCTTCGTGGGCGGCGGCGCCCTTCTGGACATCGAACTCCAGAAGTTCTTCTGCGCCGTGGGCATGCCCATGTTCCAGGGCTACGGCCTCACGGAGGCAACCCCTATCATCTGCGCCAACTCCGAAGGCCATGCGCGCTTCGGCTCTTCCGGCCGTATAGTGAAGCCCATGGACTGCGTCATCCTTGACGCCGAAGGCAACCAGGTCCCCAACGGTACCAAGGGAGAGATTGTGATTCGCGGAGAAAACGTGATGGCAGGCTACTGGAAGAACCCCAAGGCCACGGCCGACACTATCATCGACGGCTGGCTGCACACCGGAGACATGGGCTACATCTGCCCCGAAGATCCCGACTTCCTTTATGTGGTTGGCCGCTTCAAGAGCCTCCTAATATCTTCTGACGGTGAAAAGTACTCCCCGGAAGGCTTCGAGGACAACTTCACGGAAACATCCAAGTGGGTCAGCGCCTGCGTGCTCCACAATGACCAAAAGCCTTTCTGCGTGGCCCTTGTGGTCCCGGACAAGACCGCACTCTCCGAAGCCGCTACAAAGCACGGCCTGGACCCCGCTTCAGAGGAAGGCAAGCGTTATATGCTGGATCTCATCCAGACCGATGTCGATGGTTACAAGAAGGGTGGCAAGCATGAGGGCATGTTCCCTGAGCGCTGGCTGCCTTCGGCCATTGGTATCTGCGACGAAGAATTCACCATTGCCAACAAGATGATGAACTCCACCATGAAGATAGTCCGCGGCAAGGTTGAGGAACACTACGCCAGCCTGCTGGATTACCTTTACACGGTAGAGGGCAAGGACATCCACAACCCCCGCAACATGGCAGCACTGAAATAGTGCGCTTGTAGTCGCAGGTCACCGGTTCAACCGTCGCAGGTCCCGGCACCGGGGCGGCCATTAACACAAAAACGGCCTTTTTTGCGTAACCAAAAGCCCTTTGGGCACGGCGTTACACAGATTTGGCCGTTTTTGTGTAACCAGCGGCCCTGCTAGTTAAGATGGCTTGATAATAGATACTATATGAACATCATCTGGCTGGACACAATTGATTCCACAAATTCGGAGGCGCTGAGGCGTCTGCCGGAGCTTCCAAACGGCACCGTGCTTGCCGCGCGTGAGCAAACCGCCGGCCGCGGCCAGCGCGGAAACACGTGGTTCACGGAACCGGGCAAGAACCTCACGTTCAGCATAGTGCTCAAATACGGAGAGGATGCCCCGGCCGCCTCACATACCATTTGGCTCAATTATCTTATATCGGTGGCAGTGGTGGATTTCCTTCAGAGCCACGGTATATGGTGCAAGGTGAAATGGCCCAATGACGTATATGTGGGCAAGAAGAAGATTTGCGGGATCCTCATTGAAAACGCGCTAAGCGGCGGACGGCTTTCGGCATCGGTAATTGGCGTGGGCCTCAATATCAACCAGCGGGACTTCCCGCAGCTTGCAAACGCAACTTCGCTTTGGAGCCTTACCGGAGAGGAGCATCCGCTGCCGGAGTGTCTTGACAAGCTCCTTGACGGTTTTGAGAAAAGGCTTCCTTACCTTCAAGATGAAAAACTGCGTGAGGCGCTGTTCTCAAGCTATTCCACCTATCTTTTCAACAAGGATGTCAACGCCCGTTACCACGACTACATTACAGACAGGGAGTACACCGGAATCATAAAAGGTGTAGCACCGGACGGAAGGCTCATGATATGGGACCTGGAAGCGCCCGGAAAGCCCGTGCGCCACTACAGTTTCAAGGAAGTGGGGTATATTATATGAGTTCGTCGCGCTCCCTGATGTCCTTGAGCCGAAGCTGGACGGTGGAAGAACCGCGGTAGAAATTCTCTACAATGGAGTAGCAGATATCAATTGGATTACCGGCTTTGATGTGGTCATAGAACTGGGCCATGTTAAAGCCGATTGCCGCAATTTGCCTGTATGGCTGACTCTCCTGCATGAGGTCCAGCTTGAGGTGTACGCCGCCAGCGCCCACCTTTCGGCCATTACCTGCATCATAGACGTCCTCTGTGAGGAATACGGGATTGCTGTTTCCGGGGCCGAAGGGCTGGAACTGCTTGAGGATACGCGTGAACTTGGGGGTAATCTGGGAGAAGTTGAGACGGGCGTCTATCTCCACAACCGGGGTGAGCTCTTCACGCGTGATGTTTCCGGCCACGAACTTGTTCATCCGGCGGCAGAATTCCTCCAGGTTCTCTTCCTTCATGGTGAGGCCGGCGGCATATACGTGGCCGCCGAAGTTCTCGAGGAGGTCTGCGCAGCTTTCAATGGAAGAATAGAGGTCGAAGCCCTGTACGCTGCGGGCGCTGCCGGTCACAAAGCCGTTACTCTTGGTAAGCACCACCGTAGGCTTGTAATAGGCTTCCACAAGGCGTGAGGCCACAATTCCAACCACACCCTTGTTCCAGGTGGGGTTGTAAACTATGGTAACGTTCTCGGATTCAAGGGCTGTGCCGTTTTGCACCATCAGGAGGGCTTCCTGGGTTATTTCACGGTCTATGGATTTGCGTTCGTTGTTGTTGTCGTTGATCTGCTCACCAATGCGGAACGCAGTGCGGTCGTCCGTGGCTGTGAGAAGTTCCACGGCAAGGCGTCCGCTTTCCATTCGGCCGGCGGCATTGATGCGGGGCCCTATCTTGAACACGATATCGTCAATGGAAATGTGCCCGGGCTCAAGCTGCGCAAGGTTTATCATGGCCAAAAGGCCCTTGCGGGGATTTTCATTGAGCCGCTTGAGGCCGAAGTGAGCAAGGATACGGTTTTCTCCGGTCATGGACACAAGGTCCGATGCAATGGACACTACCTGGAGGTCCAGCAACGGTTCCAGTATTGTTGGATCCAGGTTGTATTTCTCTACATATCCCTGAGCAAGCTTGAAGCCTACTCCGCAACCACAGAGGTCGTCGAAGGGATAATTGCAGTCTTCGCGTTTGGGGTCCAGGATGGCCACGGCACCGGGAAGTTCGTTTTCCGGAAGATGGTGGTCGCAGATAATGACATCTATGTTCTTGGTGCGGGCGTACTCCACTTTTTCTATGGCCTTGATGCCGCAGTCAAGCGTGACCACAAGGTTGACGCCATTGTCAGAGGCCCAATCCAGAGCCTTGTAGGACAGGCCGTAACCTTCGTCGTAGCGGTCCGGGATATAGAAATCCACTTTGGGGGTGAACTGCTTCACAAAGGAGTACAGCTGGGCAACGGCGGTGGTGCCGTCTACGTCGTAGTCTCCGTATACCAGGATGTGTTCACGGCCCGTGATGGCCTTGTGAAGCCGTTCCACTGCCTTGTCCATGTCTTTCATGAGGAAAGGGTCATGGAGTTGGTCCAGACTGGGACGGAAGAAACAGCGGGCTTCATCGAAGGTCTCTACGCCCCTTTGGACAAGAAGCTCTGCCAGAACCCGGTCTATCCCAAGTTCCGCAGCCAGCCTGGCCGACTTTTCTTCATCAGCAGCCGGTTTCAGTGTCCATTGTTTGTCCGATTTGGCCATAGTCTTACAAAGATAACCAATCCCGTTTATAATTGCAAGGACACCACGGGTAATTTCCCGTTCGTCCATTGTCACTTTTATTTTTCTCAGGTTCCGGTCTCGACCGTCGCAGGTCCCCGGCTTGACTGTTGCTGCTCACAGTGCAAACTATCGCAGGTCATGGGTTTAACCGTCGCAGGTCCCGACACCGGGGCGGCCATTAACACAAAAACGGCCTTTTTTGCGTAACCAAAAGCCCTTTGGGCACGGCATTACACAGATTTGGCCGTTTTTGTGTAAC
>ODAJ011163361.1_pt1 | contig 19542 bp, 30 predicted proteins | sample 1539241 | NCBI WGS metagenome assembly ODAJ01 (sample SAMN02144231, study PRJEB22623) | gut metagenome | biome: sheep rumen | host: Ovis aries | place: New Zealand | reverse complement strand
ATTTAGATCAATTATTAACAAATGGAGGTGAATATGAAATCCCACGGATATATAAATATTGCGATAACACTGATTGTATTCGCACTATTGTTAAGCACGCAACCGATCTCGGCGTCAAGCCTATACGGAACCCCGACGGATGCTCAGACTGAATGTATTATCGCTGATACTTGTATAGACGAGTATATGACACCAGGAATTATATTTGACACAACTTCAGTTGAAGTACAGGAAATTGTACCATTTGATACTAACGATCCCCTGCCTGGCCACTTAACCCGGTCAAGCGGGGTTTTTTATGGCCCTTCCGGAAAAGAAACATATTACAACTTACCTATGGGTAACTGCATCAACATTATGAGAGATCTTGGATATTCTGTTGAGCAGTACCCTTTCTGGGTAAGGGAAGATGGTTGTAAGATGCTAGGCTACTATGTAATGATAGCCGCTAATACTTATATTTACCCTAAAGGCACAATATTACAGACCAGTATGGGTAAAGGTATTGTAGTTGACCATTGCGTAGCCGCGGAAAGGTCAAATGTTATTGATATTACTGTGACGTGGTAGAAAGGAGAATTAATATGTCTAAAGAAAAACAGATAGATAAAGAAGAAGAGATGTGGTTTTGGATGAAGAATATACCGATGTTTAAAAAACTTCATAACGATGTTACAAAATTAGCTATAGTTGAGATAAAGAAGGTGCTTGATCTTATAAGAGCAGATGCAGCAGCAATAGGCACAAGCGGACAAACAGGAGAACAAGTTAAGCAGATAATGTTGGATATTATTGATACTTACAAAGAAGAATTTGAAGGGGTGAGGTAATGAAAGATATTTTTGTAGTACGAATAAGCTATGAGCATGACGTTGAAGGGTGGGCAATACCTGAGGTTAGGGACATATATTACTTTGAGGATTTTTCAATAGCAAAAGAATATATTCTTAAAAATATTGCTATGCCTTTTGAAAAATTCAGAAAGAAGCAGTTGCCAGTCAATTTGTATGATTATACTGAGATTGATATTTGGATTGATCATCCAGTCATATATAAAACCGCCGAATTGAATGAGGCTGAAGATGAGCCATATTATGATGGTGATTATTATAGTGGTTATGGATATTCTTATAATGTGGACGAGAATAATGGATGGAAACCGTGGGATAATGACACGATGAAAAAGGAGGCCAAAGATGAGTAATGAACAAAAAGAACAATGGTTTAGAGACGATGTAAAGAGGCGAGTGCAAGAGTTTGAGGGGTCTATGACACCTGAGGAATTGAAGGAAAAGATATGTTTGAAAATACATGAGTGCTGGGGTGCAATAGTGCAAACAGAATCAATTGTTGAGAAGCATCCAGAGTTTGATGACTATGACATTATTGGAAATAGAGGGCTATTTTTATATGTCCTTTATCTGGCTTTAGAGAATATAGAGAAAAATGAGGAGGTGGAATAATGAGTTATTGGACACCTTGTAGCGAAGAATTACCAGTAGTACCGGCAAATAGATGGGCCAACTTTCTTGTAACAGAGAGAGTTCATACTTTAAATGGCGATGTGATAGAGGTTGATGTTGAGGGGTTTTTCAATGGGCATTTCCAGTCAAATACTGAAGTTATAGCATGGATGCCACTACCAGAGCCATATAAGGCGGAAAGCAAAATAGAGCAAGCAGCGACCTATGCAGACCAAGATACATTGATGTCAGCAACATAAGAAAGTGAGGATAAGGAATGACAAATGATAAGATTAATTGTTGTCCTACTTGCATAAAGCCCTTTTATCAACAACCGAAAATAGGCGAGTGGATAGGAGGTAGTATGTGTAGTCGATGCAATTATAAAAAGATGCCGTTATGGCAATACAATTATTGTCCTAATTGTGGAAGTAAGAATGGTGGGAATGAGGAGGCTAAAGATGAGTAAAACTAAGCATTATTTTTATAATTATTCACTTGGCGGATGGCGATTAGATCTGAGGGATGAAGAAGATAATAGATATTTATTTGTCTTCCGTTCTGATTCATTCGAAAGCGATCTTGTTGACTATATCATAGTGTATGAGGATGAGGTGGTTGTCTATTATAGGGAGAAAATAGGTGGCGATGTATTTAAAAAAATCGTATTAGTCTGCAGTTGGTCTGTAACAAGCAGAGAGTTTGATGTTTTATGTAATTGAGGAGGTAAATCCTGATGATAAACAGTCTTGATGAAGCAATTAAGCATTATGAAAGGCAAACAGAAGCACTTCATAAAGTAATTCCTTGTGATGGGTGTCCGATTGATAAGTGTAAGGAAGAATGTCAACAACTAGCAGAGTGGCTGAGAGAATTAAAGTTTTATAAAGACCGTCAAGAGTTAATCGACAAAAGCTGGCAAGAGTTAATCAAATACAAAGAAGGAATTGAAAAAATAAAGATGCGCAGCCAGGCATACCGAGAGCGTGGTGAGACTATATTAGCAAGTGGTATGGAACAAGCATTGGATATATTGGAGGAGGGGCTAAAAGTTGAAAAAAAAGAATCCACCTAAATTTAATAAGGAAAATTGTCTTAAGTGTATCTATAGAGGAGTCAAAGAATCTTCTACTTTAGGAGCTCCTGTAAAGGTTAAAAATAAGGACGGCGAGGAACGAGTAGCACATGTTTACTGTAACTATGCGTCAATCGCTAAAGACACATGCATAAGACTTACTAAAGACCATAAAGATACTATGGATATTAGAGGAAAAGGACCTAAATGCAAGCTGTTTGCTGAGGGTGAGTCACTGAGTAAAGATATTAAAAGATATTAAGCCAATGTAGGAGGTAATAAAAATGGAGAATAATACAAAAGAAGTAATGTATAAGGACTATTGTCCTAAATGCATCTATGCTGATTTAGAAGAGGTAGAGGATCCTTGTAATGAATGCCTTAATCAGGGCTATAACGAGAACTCGCACAAACCTATAAGGTTTAAAGAAGACTTGAAACGCGGAAAAAACAGCTCCTTTAATGAAAAAGATTCATGATTTTTAAATTATTAAAGGAGGTAGCAAAATGATTTTAATATTAATTATATTGTTATTATTAGCGGTAGCAATAGTAACCGTTTTGTCTATATTAGGGGCAATAACGATAACTTTGTTCCCAATAATAGTGGTAATACTTGATATTCTAATCTTTGTTGCTATTGTAAAAGCAATAAAAAAGATTAAAAAGAAATGATCAAACAGAGTCCTGAGCATGACTTAAAACTGCTCTTATATTTTTTTTGAAAGGAGATAAAGCTTATGATGTGGTTAGGAATAGATTCTATTAGATCTAAACCAATAAAACCAGAATTATATTCAACCATCGAGACAAAATGTATGTATATACCTGATGTAGATAAGGTAATTAAAATAGGAAATTCCGAGTTCACAGGAACACTCAAAACTAATGACTATTTTATAATGGTTGATGATTCGAAGTTTAATTATGCTGCGGACTGGGGTAAGGAGATTCAAAAGGCTAGAGATGTATCTTCTGCTCAGCTAAGACAAGCAAGACAAGAAGGATATGCTCAGGGAGTTGAAGCTCAGAAAAAAAGTGAAGAGAAAAAGATATTTTTAAGGGACTTTATTAAGTTATATAGCGGAAATCCAGATACCTATTGTAGCTTGTATGTAATGTTCGATGGCGAGGAAGAGTTTATTGGTGTTGTTCCTATAGGTGGTAAAGTTGCTAAGACATACAAGAATTATATTCTTAAGTCATGGTGCTTATCGGACGCTGGTGAGTCTGACATAATAATCTATTTGGAGGCAGTAGATGAAAATGACTGAAAATGATTATATTGCTGAATATGTTAAAGAAAAGATGCCTGAGATAACTCACACATTTGACTTTGCTATGTGGAAGTGGATAAAAATAACTAAAAATTTTGCAAAGAAGATTAGTAAGATATTTAAGAAAGGAGATAATGAAGATGATCAAGAATGTGGATATCGATCAGATGTATGCGGAGAAGAAGGAGAAGACACCGATAGTGGAGGAAACGACGAAACCGAAGACGAAGATCGAGAAACTTATTGAAGAGCGGCAAACACGTAATAGAATCAGAGAAAAGTCTCTTGATATTATCGAGGCATGTGCTTTAGCAACTACACCTGAGACATTGGAGAATGATGCATGGCAGTTAGCACATACAGCAAGAACATGGATGGAGATTTACGTAAATCTAAATGTTATAGATCAGAGTGGAACTATAAGAATGGAGGATAGCAAATGATAGAATCATTATATTCTGAACCATGTTTCATCGACAGTGGCAGAAAGTACATTCTTAAGGACTCTTGTGGGCTCATGATAGGGCTCACAAAGTTCCCAGAGACGCTTGTGACGCCAGCAGACGACTATGATATCGAAAACGGTGTTGGTTACGGTATTAGAGCACACTTTGTTGATATCGACGATGATTTAGTTGTTTGTCTAGATGATGAACAGTTTAAAGAAGTAATAAAAGGCATGAAGAAACTTAGAAGAGAATACAAAAGGAGGAGAAGAAGATGGTTAAAAAGATATTAGGCTTCATCGCTAAGCACTCCGGAACAATTCTGACAGTTGCTGCGGGAGCGGGTGTTGTAGCTACTGGTGTAATAGCACACAAGAACACACTTAAGGCGGCTACAAACGACAAAGGAATCAAGAATTATATTCCTTCAATAGCTGTAGGAGCGGCTACTATCGGAACTATTGTAGGTATGGATATTCTTCATGTTAGAAAAGAGAAAGCAATACTAGCAATGGCTGGGATGGCTGAACTGGCTATTGACCGTTATGAAGCTGTAAAAGATTTAAGAGAGGCTAAAGAGGGACACATTGACGACGATTGCATAGGCGAGGTAATGGGATGCTTCTGCGAAGATATTCACGAGTCATTTAGCGGACCAGAATCCAAAATGCTCTGCTACGAGCCAGTAACCAAGACATTCTTCAAAGCCTCACAGGTAGACTTACTACTGTCTGAGCGAGAGATTAATGAAGCTATCTCTAATGGCGGAGGCGTGAGAGTTATTGATTTTCTCTCTAAATACAATAGCCAAGCTTCTAAGTGGGTTGATGAGCATAATTACGGTTGGTGGTGTGATGACTGTCTTAATTTCAATGGTAGTTTCTTCGGTAACTATGTAACTGCCTTGCCGAGGATAGAAGAACACTACGGGCGAGTGTGTCTAACAATGTATTGGAGTCATGAGCCGTGGGAAATGGAGCCTGGCTTTCTGCCCATTCCATGATATTCCTTGGCGGCGCGAGAAAAACACAGTCTATTATAGAGAGAACACTCTCTAAAAATTTTTAGAAAGGGGTTAAGACCATGCTAAGTAAACTTTTAAAATCGGTCAAGGCATTTGCTAAGGCCACACCAAAATTCTGTGCTAAGAACTCAACCACATTATTAATGATAGGAGCTAGTGTGGGAGTTGCAGGCACTGGATATTTGGCATTTTCTTCTGGTGTAAAGACTGGAAGAGCATTACAGGCAGCAGAAACATTATATTCTGATGAACCTGTGGAATTAACAAGGAAGGAGAAAGCTAAGATAGCTTGGACTGCTTCCAAGGGAACCATTATAGGAGCGGCTACTACAGGCGCTCTAACAATTGGCCAGATTATCTCATCTGGAATAATTGATATTCGTAGACAGAAAGCACTGTCTACAGCTTTAGCCTTATCTACAGAGGCCGCAAGGACATATAAGGATAAGGTTATTGAGACTCTCGGCGAGAAGAAAGAGGCTGAACTGAGGTCAAAGGTTGCTCAGGATGAGGAAGACAAGAATCCAATAGGCGATAATTATATTATTGAGACCGGTAAAGGCTCGACACTCTACAAAGATGGCATAACAAAAAGATATTTCAGGTCTGATCCAGAGTGGATACGAAAGGCACAAGAGGATGCAAACGGATGGTATCTGGCAGGCGAGGACTTTATATCTATAAACGAATGGTACTCGATGCTGGGTCTGGAAGAGTGTGAGGATCTGGATGAACTTGGTTGGAATGTAGATGAAACCATCAAGTTTGATATTGATTGGATCTGTGTAGGCGAAGACCATGAACCATGTGGAGTCATCAACTACGACGTATCGCCAAGGTATATGTATCATAGGTAAATAATAGAAAGGGGAATTATATTTATGGATAAAGGATTAGCTAAGGAAATAGGAAAAGAAGTAATAGCATCTGGTGCCAGTTTAGCGGCGTCTTATGCAACAACAAACATACTTCTTAGAACCGGATGTAAAGTACATGTTGGACCACTGAAGCCTAATAAGCATCCAAAAGACTCGATTGGATGGAAAGTTGGTAAATTTGCTTATGGAACAGGTGTAGGACTTATTAGTTATTCTGTAGGTGAGGCTGTACACGACAGAGTTCTTGATCTGCTAGATGATACAGACGAGAGTATCGAGTTCATAACAAAACAGATAAAGGATGTAAAAGAAAAGAAGAGACTAGCACGTGAGAATGCAGCAGCACTTCTTCAGGCAGATGAAGAGGTAACAAACGTGTTTGATATGCAGGAAGAGGAGGAGGAAAATGGCGAAGGTTAATATTCCTGAGTATCCGGATAACAGCATTGAGGTTAAGGAGACAACTCCAGCACCGGTTGATATTCCGGAGGAATCTAAAGACCTTCCATCAGTTCCATCTAAGAAAGTAATACAGGGTTCTGCTGTAAGAAAAAAGAAATCCGTATTCAGAAAAATTAAAGAAACATTCTTTGTGGGAAATAAAGAGGACGTTGGTAATTACTTGATTGCTGACGTCCTTTTACCTTCTGCAAAGGAGACACTTAGAGAACTGGCTGATAAAGGTCTAGACATGATGATGTATGGAGACACACGCGCAACTCCATATAAGAGATCTAAAAGCGGTGGTAGTAAGACTAGAGAATATGTCAGCTATGACCAGGCTGGTAGAAGAGAGACTTTGAGAACTAGAAGAGATACTCTCAACTTTGATGATATTGTCTTGGATTCTAGAGGTGATGCTGAAAGAGTCTTAGATGACTTATTAGACAAGCTTGAAGAGTATAAAGTAGCAACAGTAGCAGATTTATATGATGCTGTTGATATTTCTCATGACTTCTCTCATACAAAGTATGGTTGGTATGATCTGTCTTCAGCATATGTTAAGAGGACTAGAGACGGTTATGTTGTAGTCTTACCAAAGGCCGAGGTCTTAACCTAATTAAATAGTAGAAAGGGGAATTATATTTATGGCTGAGTTCAAACCTAAAGGCTATTACATTGGAACCGGCTATATGGGTTGGGTTCCTTGGTACGAGCGATATATGCTCTTCGCAACTGAAGAAGAGTATCTAGAATATATAAACTACAAGTAGAAAGGATAAAAACAATGTTTGGTAAAATAATTGGTAAAATCAGTAAACATAGTTCAGCAATTCTTGTTGGCGTTGGAATAGCAAGTGCAACAGGAGCTGCTGTAATGGCTCATAGAGCTGGTAGAAAGGTTGATGAGACTCTTGATATTGACAAGAAGCTCATCGAGAATACTAAAGAACTTAAAGATAAGGACGAGATCATCAATGAAAACGGTGAGAGAGTTCCTTATAGTGATAAGCAGTATAAAAAGGATATTCGTAAGGCTTATACAACAACAGCAATAGACATGATTAAGCTTTACGGACCACCAGCAGGATTACTTGCAGCTTCTGCTTTCTGTGTAATTAAGGGACATAGAAAGATGGCTATTAAACTTGCAGGTGTAACAGCTGCATATGAGGCTGTTGATACTGCGTTTCAGAAGTATCGTAACAATGTTATTACACTGGAGGGGGAAGAGAAGGACCGTAAGTATATGTACGGTCTTGAAAAAGTTGCTGAAGGGAATGTTCAGTCTGTTAATCCTGAGACAGGTGAAATTGAAGAGGCTAAGGTTAAGAAGTTTGATGCAATCAGAGATATTAACCTTGTTGCCTCGCCTTATGCTGTTGAATTTAAGAAATGTCCATGTCTCAAAGCTGATATGAACTACAACAAGATGATTCTTGAAGGAATACAGCATATAGCTAATATAAACCTTGATCAGGATGGATATTTATTCCTGTATGATATATATGAGGCTCTTGGAGCAATTAAATACTTAAATAGAGAAGCAATCAAGGCATCACATTGTGTTGGATGGATTAAGAACGTTGGCGACGGCGAAGTTAAGTTCACTTATACAATGGTTCCTGAGAAGTGTGGAATCATGGACGGAGAGATTGGAACATATAAAGAAGTTGGACTTATTGACTTCAACTGCTGTGGTGTTATTATAGACAAGATCTAATTATATTTTGAGGGTTGGCCTTTATGACTGACCCTCTTTTTTATATAGGAGATTGACAATGAAACAATTATTATATTTTTTCGCAGGTGTTGGCGCCGGTGCATATATAGGCTATGTTATAGCTAAAAAGAAGTATGAGAATCTTGCTAACGAGGAAGTTGCTTCAGTAAAAGAGGCTTATGAAAATAAGTATCGTGAAGAGAGAGTCAAAGAATACAAAGAATTTAGAGAAAAGGTAGATAAAGTAGCGACAATGGCTGAAGACATTGCTAAAGAAAATAATTATATTCCTACTGAAGTAAACATTATTGACAAAGATGATGTATTCGAAGATGACTTTCCTAAAGAGGATAGAGCTGAAAATCCTTACATTATTGATGTTTATGACTATGAAGACTTCTATCATGGTTTTGAGAAGACTTGTGTTACTTATTATGCAGGTAACAATGTTCTTATTAATGACGAGATGGAAGAGATAGACGTTGATAGTCATATTGGTATTGGTAATGTCAATCATCTGCTTGAGCAAGAGTCAGTAACAGCCTTTATACGTAACGAGCGTCTCGGAACAGACTTCGAAGTATTATTCGAGGATGGTGAGTATACAGACGAATAGGTGGTGATGAATTGACTAAAATTGAGGAATACATTAGGTTCCTTATGGATATTGTAGATACTAAACCTAAAGACTACAGTAAGTTATTTAAGGAGCTTTTAGGTATCAAATTTATGCATTTTGTAGGTAATGATGTGGACCGTGCTAAGGATGGTCTTGAACTCCGGTTTCGATTCGAGGAAGAATATGGGAAACTGTATGATTTAGAAAAGAAATTGGATGGCGAATGCTCAATATTGGAAGCTTTTGTTGCTCTTGCTGAGCGATGTGAGCGTGATATTATGTGCGATTTTGACTGCGGAGACCGTACTTCTGAGTGGTTTTGGGTCATTATGGATAATTTAGGACTGTCCACTTTCACTAATTCTTCATTCAATTCTGATGAAATTTGGAGGATTTGTGAGATTTTTAACCTCAGAAAGTATGGAAGAAGTGGAAAAAATGGTGGTGCATTCCCGCTCAAGCGACGTCACCTTGATTTTGAAAGTGACGTCAGAGAGGTAGAATTGTGGTATCAGATGAATTGGTACCTCACTGAAAACTACGAAATTTAGAAAAAATGGGCAAAAAATGGCAAAATTTGGGCAAAAAACGTCAATTGTCAACAAAAAATGGCCCTAAAACTTTTTATATATTAAAAAATAAAAATATATATTAGATAGGGGTGACGTCTTGACAAAGTGACGTCGCAACAAGTTTTGGAAAAAAGGTGACGTTGACGAGCAAAGTGACGTCTAAAAAGTTTTAAAGATTCTAGTGACGTTGACGTTCAAAGTGACGTCATTATATTTTAAGAGAAAGGAGACTCAAAATGGGCTTAGACTTCATGACCGTTAATACAAGATTGGGTAAAAATAAAAAAACAGAAGTCTACCCAAGTTTTATAGCAGGTCGTACAAAAGACCTCATGATTAGAGGTGGTGATGTGTACGCTGTATGGGATGAAGAAAGTAAGATATGGATTGAAGATGAACTTGATATTATCCCATTGATAGATAAGGAGGTGCAAAAGACTTATGAAGAAGTAGCCAAGTATGATCCAAATGCTATTCCATTATATTTGAGGAATAGTGAAAATCGACAAATTAATAAATGGCATCAGTTTGTTCAAAAGGATATGAGAGACTCATATGTTCAGTTAAATAGTAAAATTATATTTGATAATGATGAACGTAAAAGAGAAAATTATGCTACAAGATGGCTTCCGTATCACATGGAAGATATAGAGACACCAGCTTATAATCGTCTCACGTCTGTATTATATTCTCCAGAAGAGCTGTTTAAAATTGAATGGTGTATTGGAGCAATATTTAGTGGTGATAGTAAAAACATACAAAAGTTTTTAGTAATCACTGGAGATGCTGGAGCTGGTAAGTCGACAATGCTGAATATTATACAAGAATTATTTGAGGGTTATTATATTTCATTCGATAGTAAAGAGATTGTTAATGGTAGTTCTTTTGGACTTGAACAGTTTAGAAGTAATCCAATGTTAGCTATTGAACATGATGGTAATCTGAGTAGGATTCTTGATAATAGCCGACTTAATAGTTTAGTTTCTCATGAGAACATAACAATCAATCAGAAGTATCGATCTGCATATGACATGCGGTTTGATACTTTTTTAATTATGGCATCTAATATGCCAGTTGAAATAACTGATGCTAAATCTGGATTAACAAGAAGAATCATAGATGCAGAGCCTACAGGACAAAAAGTTCCGATAGATGAATATGTTCAACTCACAGAACAAATAAAGTTTGAACTTGGCGGAATAGCAAAACATTGTCTGGAATTATATTCTAAGAATAAACATTTCTTTGACAAGTATAGACCAGAGAAACAGATAGCTAAGACATATAGGTTTTATGACTTTATCGAATTTGCTGAGAAAGACTTCATAGAGCAACCTTATATTTCATTAGATTATGCTTGGCAGAAGTATAAGAAGTATGTCGAGCTTAGTGATATGAAATATTCTTTTGATAGACTTAGATTTAAGAATGAGTTAATGGAATTCTTTAGAGAGTTCTATCCTAGAAAGAGGATCGATGGTAAGGATTATAGAAATCTTTATATTGATTTCATATCTGATAGATTATCATCGCATAGAGTCGTTGAAGTCAACGAAGATATTCCTACATGGTTAAAATTTGATGTGGTTGATAAATCATTATTTGATTCACTATGCTCTGATTGTCCAGCACAATTAACTAATGAAGATGGCACACCAATCAATAAATGGGCTAATGTTACCACAACACTTAAAGACATTAATACTAAAGTTTTACATTATGTGAAAGTTCCATTAAATCACATAGTTATAGATTTTGATATTCATGATGCTAATGGTGATAAAGATCTAGTAGCGAATCTCAAAGAAGCAGCGAAGTTTCCTAAGACTTATGCAGAGTTAAGTAAATCTGGAAAAGGTGTGCATTTGCATTATATTTACACCGGTGATCCAGAAGAACTCTCAAGTATTTATGCTCCAAATATTGAGATTAAAGTGTTCAAGGGTAATTCATCATTGAGAAGGAAACTTACAGAGTGTAATGGACTGCCTATATCTATGATATCTACGGGTTTACCGCTTAAAAAGGACAATAAGAAAATGGTTAATAAAGAAAGTATTAAAAGTGAAAAAGGATTAAGAACTCTTATCTATAGGAATCTTAATAAAGAGATACATGGATATACTAAACCTAGTATTGACTTTATTAATAAGATTCTGGATGAAGCTTATGAGAGCGGAATGACATATGATGTGAGTGATTTATATCCTGCAATTGAGTCATTTGCCATGACAAGTACACATCAGGCTGAAGCTTGCATGAAGATTGTTAGCAACATGAAGTTTAAGTCTGAAGAAGTTAGTTCTGGTGATGAGTATTCGGAAGATGCACCAATAGTATATTTTGATGTGGAAGTTTTTCCTAATCTGTTTATTGTGTGTCATAAGATGAAAGGTGAAGAAGAAGTTCATAGACACATTAATCCAACAGCAGAAGAGATAGAGCCATTACTTAACTACAGATTAGTTGGATTCAACAACAGAAGGTATGATAATCATATTCTGTATGCAGCTATTGTTGGCGGTTACAATAATGAACAGCTGTTTAAATTAAGTCAGAGACTTATTAACAATAGCAAAAATGCAACATTTGGCGAAGCTTATGGCCTGAGTTATGCTGATATTTATGAGTATAGTTCAAAGAAACAGAGTTTGAAGAAGTGGGAGATTGAATTAGGTATTTATCATTTGGAGAACTCGTATCCATGGGATGAACCACTTGACGAAAGTCATTGGAAAGAAGTTGCAGATTATTGTTGTAATGATGTTATAGCGACTGAGAAAGTAGCAGAAGCAACTGAACAGGATTTCGTTGCTAGAGAAGTATTAAGTAAGTTATCTGGTCTTCCTGTCAACTATACAACAAGACAGCATGCTACAAAAATTATATTTGGCAATAATAAGAATCCAGAATTAGTTTATACAGACCTGTCTAAAGAATTTCCAGGTTATGAGTTTAAAGATGGTAAGTCATCATATTTGGGAGAAGATCCAAGTGAAGGCGGCTATGTTTATGCAGAACCAGGAATTTATGAAAATGTTGCTCTGTTAGATGTTGCTTCACTACATCCGCACAGTATTATTGAACTTAATCTGTTTGGCGAGTATACACAGAGATTCAAAGATATTGTTGATGCAAGATTAGCTATAAAGCATCATGACTATAAATCGGTTAAAAGTATGCTTGATGGTGCTCTTGAAGAGTTTATTAGCACTGATGAAGATGCTGATAAGTTAGCTTATGCTCTTAAGATTGTTATTAACTCTGTTTATGGATATACTACAGCGTCATTTGACAATCCGTTTAAAGATCCAAATAACATTGATAATATTGTTGCTAAGCGTGGAGCATTATTCATGATGACTCTTAAGAAAGAGGTGCAGAAACTTGGATATACTGTAGCTCATATTAAGACTGATTCAATAAAGATACCAAATGCGGATGAGAAAATTATATCCTTCTGTACTGAGTTTGGTAAAAAGTATGGTTATACATTTGAGCATGAAGCGACATATGAAAAGATGTGTCTTGTTAATGATGCAGTTTATGTTGCTAAGTACAATGATGGCAACCATAAGTTTAAGCTGTCTACTGGCGAGAAGATAGAAACACCTTGGACAGCAACAGGAACACAATTCCAGGTTCCATATGTATTCAAAACATTGTTTGCACATGCCCCTATTATATTTGAGGATATGTGTGAAACAAAGACTGTTACTTCTGCATTGTATTTAGATTTCAATGAAGACTTAGCTGAAGACTCTCATGACTATAAGTTTATAGGAAGAGTAGGAAAGTTCACTCCTGTATTGCCACACACTGGAGGTGGATTATTGCTGAGAGAAAAAGATGGCAAATATTATGCAGCAACAGGAACTAAAGGATATAGATGGCTTGAAAGTGGTATGGTAAAAGATAATCAAGACATAATAGACATATCATATTATGCAAAATTAGTAGATGAAGCTAAAGATAGCATAAATGAATATGGAGATGTTGAAATATTTTTAAAGTAAGGAGAATAAAAATATGTTAGGAAGAGAAAGAGAAAGCAGATTAATTTTCATTGAGGATGATGACATTAAGGCAATTATATTTAGAAACTTTGCTGGTAATCCAGACAAGTATCATAAGCAGGGTACTATGCCAAACTTCTGGATAGTACTTACTGACGAGAAGGCTGAGGAACTTATAGAGAAGGGACTTAATGTACGTGAAAAGATTAATAGAGATGGTGATCCTGAATATAGACTTCAGGTATTTGTAAGATTTGACAACTTCCCACCAACAATTATTAAGATTTGTGGTAATAAGCAGATTAAGCTTGATGAAGAAATGGTTGCAGATCTTGATAGAGATGAAATAGAGCATATTGATCTGGCAATTAGCCCATATCATTATCAGACAGATGATAGAAATGGAGTTAAGGCTTATCTTAATAAAGGATATTTCACAATTCTTCAGGATTTACTTGATTATAAGTATGCTGATGATTTTGAGGAGTAATAATGGTTAAATTAAGACAGCATCAAAGAGAAGCTGTTAATAAGCTAAAGAATGGAAACATACTTTGCGGTGGTGTTGGGACTGGAAAGTCCCTCACTGCCATAGCTTATTATATTACTAAAGTATGTAAAGGCAGAATTCGCTCTGATGAACCAACTGTAGAACTTAAGAAGCCAGTTGATCTATATATTATTACAACAGCAAGAAAAAGAGACACTAAAGATTGGGAATTAGAAATGATTCCTTTTTTATTATCTCCAGATAAAGAACATTGTGCATTTGATGTGAATATTGTCATCGATAGTTGGAATAATATTAAGAAATACACTGAAGTTACAAATGCCTTTTTTATATTTGATGAGCAAAGAGTTGTTGGAAAAGGTACTTGGGTAAAATCATTCTTGAAGATAACAAAGAAGAATGAATGGATTCTATTGAGTGCTACACCTGGTGATGATTGGGGAGATTATATTCCAGTATTTATTGCTAATGGCTTTTATAAAAATAGAACTGAGTTTTTAAATAGGCATGCTGTATTTAGTAAATTCACAAACTTTCCTAAGATAGACAGATATGTTGAAACCAGAAGATTGGAAAGATTAAGGTCTGAGATATTAATACTGATGCACTATGACAAAAAGACTCATAGGAATAAAGAGAACATAAAACTGCCATATAACAAGCAAGAGTTTAAAGCGGTTTTTAAAGACCGTTGGAATATTTATGAAAATGAACCAGTCAAGAACGTTAGTGAATTATGCTATTTACTTAGAAGAATTGTAAACAGTGATAGCAGTCGAGTTGACAAGATTTTAGAAATATATGAAGACAAGAAGAAAGTAATTATATTTTATAACTTTGATTATGAGCTGGAAATATTAAGACAAATGTGTGAACAAAATAACTTATTATATTCTGAATGGAATGGACACAATCATGAAACCATTCCGCAAAGTGATGAATGGGTTTATCTTGTTCAATATACTTCTGGTGCAGAAGGTTGGAATTGTATAGAAACCAATACAATTATATTTTACTCTCTTAATTACTCCTATAAAATCATGGAACAAGCAGCTGGAAGAATAGATAGACTCAACACATTGTTCTCTGAATTATATTATTACTATCTCTTTTCTAATTCTCCGATAGACTTAGGTATCAAGAGAGCTTTAGATAATAAAAAGAAATTCAATGAACAGTCATTTATGAAGAGTCAATATTCATCGCGTGAAAAACACGTACTATTATAGAGAGGAAGAGAATAAAAACACATTTATTATATTTTTTCGGTGACATTATGGCAAAAGAAAGCAAATTTCAAAGTGATTTGATCAAGGAGCTTGAAGATATGTTTCCTGGATGCATAGTTACAAAACTAGATCCGAGGCATATACAAGGTATACCTGATCTATTAATTTTGTATGGGAACAAGTGGGCAGTTTTAGAATGTAAAAGATCTAAGAATGAACACAAACGACCTAATCAAGAATATTATATTTCTAAAATGGGTTCAATGTCGTATGCATCATTCATATATCCTGAGAATAAGAAGGAGGTTCTAGATGAACTTCAACGAGCATTTCGACATAGAAGGAAGACATGCATTTCTAAGTCCTAGTCAGTATCATTGGCTAAATTATTCAGAAGATAAACTAATTGACAGATATCAGAATTATAAGGCAACTGAAAGGGGAACTCGTTTACACGCTCTTGCTGCTGAATTAATTACTGAAGGAATTAAACTTCCAAGAACTAGTCAAACATTGAATATGTATGTCAATGATGGAATAGGATTTAAGATGACACCGGAACAACCACTTAAATATAGTGACAATTGTTTTGGAACAGCAGACACAATTATATTTAAGAATGGTTTATTAAGAATACATGATTTAAAGACTGGTACAACGCCAGCGAGTATGAAGCAGCTAGAAATTTATGCTGCTCTTTTTTGTTTGGAGTATAACAAAAAACCAACACAAATAGAAATGGAGCTAAGGATTTATCAAAACGATGAAAAGTTTGTTCATATACCAGAAAAAGATGACATCTTCTTTATCATGGACAAAATTATATCTTTTGACAAATTACTAATGGAACTTAAGGAGAAGGAATAATGAACGATGAGTTAAATCATTATGGTACTAAATACCATTCTGGACGATATGAATATGGTTCCGGAGAAAATCCATTTCAGCACGATAAGAAACCATTTTATCGTGAGTACAAACAGCTAAAAGACAAAAACATGTCTGCTGGTCAAATAGCTGATTACTTTGATAAGAAGTATTACAAAGGCAGTGGAACTTTTAATAGTTCAATGCTTAGAGCTTATGTAACTCTTGGAAAAGAACAGATTGACAAAGAAAACTTATCAACCGCTTATCGCTTAAGAAATGAAAAGCAGATGAGTACGACAGCTATAGCTAAGCAGATGGGTGTTCCAGAGTCAACAGTTAGAGGCTGGCTTGAGCCTTCGAGACAGAACAAAATTTCTAAAACTAGAAAGCTGGCAGATACTTTAAAGACTGCAGTAGAAGAACACGCTAAAGATGGATTATATTTGGATGTAGGTAAGGGAATAGAGACTCAGCTGGGTGTTTCTAAAGAACAGATTAAAGCTGCTTTGGTAATACTTGAAGAAGAGGGCTATAAATACCATACTTATTATATTCCTAACATAGGAACCAAAACTAACACAACCATCTCTGTTCTGGCTAAAGAAGGAACAAACTATGGCGAGCTAAAAAAAGAATTAGACAAGGTAACACCGTTAACAGGTATACAACCATCAGTAGACAAATCATATTTTGAGAAGATACCTGATCCTATTTCTATTGATTCTAAAAGAATTAAAATTAGATACAATGAAGAAGGCGGACTAGAAAAAGATGGTTGTATAGAATTAAAGCCTGGTGTTAAAGATTTAGACCTTGGTGAAAACAACTATGCACAGGTTAGAATTGCTGTTGATGGTGATCACTATCTTAAAGGCATGGCTGTTTATGGTAAGCCTGAGGACTTTCCTAAAGGAACCGATATTATATTTAACACAAATAAACATGTCGGCACTGATAAGATGAAAGTTCTTAAGACTATGGAAAAAATTAAGAAGAATGGTGTAGAAACTGATGAAATAGATTGGGATAAGCCATTCGGAGCGTCAATAAAAAAAGTTAATAAGTATAAAGATAAAGACGGAAAAGAAATACAGACAGCAATAAATATTGTTAATGAAGATGAAGACTGGGATCGATGGAGTAAAAACCTCGCGTCCCAGTTTTTGTCTAAACAGAACAGATCGTTGGCAAAGAAACAGCTTCAATTAGCTTATGACAGAAGAGAGGATCAGTTTGAACAGATTAAGGCATTAACTAATCCTACTCTTAGAAAGCAAATGATGGCTGAATTTGCTGAAAGCTGTGACTCTGATGCGGTCACATTGAAAGCCGCACCAATAAAAGGACAGGCAACACATGTATTATTGCCTATGACATCTGTTAAGTCTGGTGAAATCTATGCACCAAACTATAACAATGGTGAAGAAGTTGTATTAATTAGATACCCACATGGTGGTACATTCGAAATACCTAGGCTTAAAGTTAATAATAACAATGCTGAAGGAAAAAGAATTATAGGTCATAGTACCACAGCTATTGGTATTAATGCTGAGACAGCTGCACAGTTATCGGGAGCAGACTTTGATGGTGATACAGCAGTCGTTATACCGACCAAGTATGCTCAGATAAAGACTATGAAGCCGTTGGAAGCGCTTAAAGACTTTGATCCTAAAGAAGCATACCCTGCTTATGAAGGTATGCCAAGGGTTGGACCTAAAACTGGGTTCCATAAAGGATTAGAAATGGGTAAGGTTAGTAATCTAATAACAGACATGACTTTACAAGGAGCTCCGCTATCAGACATAGCTAAGGCTGATAAGCATTCGATGGTAATCATAGATGCTGAGAAGCATAATTTGGACTGGAGAAGGTCCGCTATAGACAACAACATAGCGTATCTAAAAGAGAAGTACCAAGGTGGTGCTAATAAAGGAGCATCAACACTTATCTCACAGGCTAAAGCTGATGTATATGTGCCTGATAGAAGAGAAGTAACCTCGCCTAATGACAAAACCCTTACTAAAGCAGAAAAAGAGGCATGGCTAAGAGGTGAGAAGGTCTATAAGGATAGACTAAACAATGACTATGTAGGCTTTGATGTGGACACAAGAATCAGTAGTATGACTGAGAAAGAGAAAGCCCACTACAATTCTTTAAGTAAAGAAGAGAAAGCTGCATGGAAAAAAGAATGGGCTGCTAAAAAGAAAGAGAACCTAAGTGAAGAACAATGGCAGACTGTTTCTGAAGCTAAGAAGCACTTCAAAGAAACAGGGGAGCTCCCTACAGATTCAAACGGCCTCCGTTTTAAAGTGAAGACCAATCAGGTGAAGTCCACCCGTATGGGAGAAGCAAAGGACGCCCATAAATTAAGCTCCGGGCTTCCGATGGAAGAAATCTATGCTGATCATGCTAATAGATTAAAAGCATTAGCTAATAGAGCTAGAAGTATAGCAAGGACTAGTGAAGGTACTGTATACTCCCCATCGGCAAACAAAGCCTATGCTGAAGAAGTGGCCTCCCTTTTGAAATCGCTTAAGGTTGCTCAATTAAATGCCCCCCTTGAAAGAAGAGCACAGGCATTAGCAAAGAAAATTATAGATACTAAAGTTGCTGAGGATCCGGACTTAAAGAAAGATAAGGACCACTATAAAAAGGTTATGCAAAGAGCACTGTCTTCTGCAAGAGCACAGGTTGGTTCTAAAAAGACACCAATTTCTATAAGTCCAAAAGAATGGGAAGCAATTCAAGCGGGTGCACTTTCTAAGACTAAATTAGAAGAAATATTTAAACATGTAGACAATGAAGAATTAAAGAAGCTAGCAACACCTAGAAAATCAACTACTGCTATGTCAACAGCACAAATAAATAGAGCTAAAAGATTACTTGATAGTGGTCATACACAAGCAGAAATAGCTGAATATTATGGCGTTTCTGTATCTACAATCAATAAACTAGTTAATACTTAATCAATGTTGTCTATTTATTAAAAGAATTTTGAAAGGAGAAAAGAAAGTAAAATGGAAGAAGCTTTAACTATATACGCATTGTCAACAAAAGACAATCCGTTTAATCCATTTGATGAGTATGACAAATGGTTTGCATTTGATCATGCAAATGGTTACAACTCTTCCGAATACTTAGCAAGACTGGCACATACTACGGACTATGAAACCCCAAAACAAGCGAATGAAGAAATTGAACAAGTTATCGATGACATCATTCGATTAGATCCAAGAAATATTTATATTAAAGTAAGTAAAATTATTAAATAAATTATTAAAACTTAATTTGTTTTAATTAATTACACCTCAAAATGTTCAAACTTTCTTTGGGACCTCGGTCTCATTGATTGTTTGGACTAGAGGGGGGTCTGATTACAAATACACCCCCCTACCAAT